>JFJP01040546.1_pt1 | contig 15418 bp, 22 predicted proteins | sample 431651 | NCBI WGS metagenome assembly JFJP01 (sample SAMN02602958, study PRJNA72255) | Microbial mat metagenome, whole genome shotgun sequencing project. | biome: fresh water; feature: sink hole; material: water; isolation source: purple microbial (photo- and chemosynthetic) mats found in... | reverse complement strand
AATCCTTTATCGAGGAAATGTTGCTTGAGTCCCTGCAACCGCGTATGCGTTCTTCGATTGATGAGTGGGTCAAGGCAAACAGTGATCTAGTATCCAAGTCCGTCGAGGCCGTAATCACACGTGGCGCGGGAGATGCAGTAGTTAAAGCGTTCAATGATATGTTTCAGTCACAGTTTTATATGTTTCAGTCCAACATTCAGAGTATGTTGGGTCAACCTAGATAATCATACAATACTGAAAAGGAAATAATCATGTCTACAAATGATGTGCCTGGTTTTAACAGCAAGAATCATGACGAATTGGCAATGGGTTGCTGGGCTGAACACGACGACGGTAGTTTGATTTTTGTCGAAAGCGTTGAGAACTACCGCGTGATCTACAGCATCTTTGATATGAGTAAGGATCCGATTGTTGAATATCGTGATGCTCTTCCAGAGGATGATTTCAAGAAAAATTTTAGCTGGGTTGATACAACGACTTCCAAGAAAGCTAGTAAGTCATTAAACCTAAAATGGACGTGGCATGATAAAACACGTTTCCCATGGGAGCGCGTTATCAAGTCTGGTGCGAAAGATGGCTTGCGCTATGCGTGTGCTGCTGATATGATGACTGCCGCAGAACGTGTTGCAGAATCCTTGAAACTCCGCGCACAGTCGGTTTCAGATCGTTCACATATGGTTGAAACTACCCGTAATGCCAGCAAGATCGGTGGTTTCTTGCGTACTCTTGCTAATGCTTTGGACGACCTTGATCGTCCGCGTATTCGTTAACGGGAGCTTACCATGGCTGACCAAATTCGACTTGAGGCAGTTGTTATGCCAATCATCCTAGTAATGAATGACCCGAATCTTACTTGGCAAGAGCGTCAACTTTGTGGAACTGCGATAACAGAAAGTTTAAGGCAGTATCATCAAATCATGTCAGAGCAGGAATCCGGCAATGATGACGAACCTGTTGAATCGAGCAGGCGCAAAAAATGACCTTTATTACTCTTGAAGATGGTGTACCGGTAATCCCACCAAACTTATGTACGCAGTATGAAGTACCTTACTTAAAATTAAAGGCAGGGATGCGGGACGAAGAACGTTTGAAGTATATGGATTCTGCCTCCATTACTAATACTTTGATTAAAAAATACGGTCTTCCAGCCAGCGGAGTTAAGTGTTGGGAAAACAATTCTACTTCCGGTAATCCAATAATAGGTAGCTGCATTCACCCGGCGTGCCCCGATAAGACTGAAGTGGAGATAGGTGGATTTCTATTAGGTAGCTATGGGGGTTTTGGTGTTGACATTTCTGTGTTTGTGCCTAAAATAGGTACTCCGCCTATTGTCTGGGATGATTTCATTCGGGACGAATTCAAATGACAAAAGATACGGGTCTCATTCGCACAGATTTATATTGCCATGCCTGCCGAAAAAACTTTGTAGCAGTTTTAGATTTTGATCTGGATGGTAATCACGAAATTGAATGTCCCTGTTGTGGTCACCTACATTATCGCAAGATCAAGACAGGCAAAGTAACTGATGATCGCTACGATAGTGATAGCCGCACAACTAAGGTAGAAAAGCGCAACATTTGGAAATCATCTACTCAACCAATTGTCACGTCTACTGCCAGTATGTATATTCGTGATCTGTGGCTAAATCGTTCAGACTTAGACGTGGTGGAGCCTTGCTAACATGACTACCCAAGTACATATACAACGAACGTCGACAGCGCCAACAATGGGTATGTGGTTTCAAGGTACAACAGGCGGTACGTCGGTAACTTCAACAACCTCCGCTATACAGTACCCAACGTCGAGTAGCTCGACAACTGCCGTTTATTATGGCAACGTCTCCGACGTAGCCTTATCGGGTGACCTAACGATTTCTCCAGGTCAGGCTTTGCGCATTAAACTTCCAGACGGTGCCTTGTTGGATGTTGCAGCAAACGGATCGTATAAAGTAGTTGATGACGATGCAAAGGTTATTTATAAGGCAAGTCGTGTTCGTGAGTTTAACCGTTATCTAAATGCTAGTGACTTGCTTGAGGAGTTTATTAAGTTTGTCGCGGGCATCGGGCATATTAGCAAGCGTGAATTCTTCAACCTTCCAGTAGAGCTATTCATACAATGGTTGGTGATTCGTGCTGCCGAGGCGGACGGTGACGAACCTGACTATACGCCGGTAGTTAAAGCTTTGCCCAACCTGAAGAAGCGTCACGCGATACGCTGCAAGTGCTGTGGTAAATTTATACGGAATCGTGAATTACTTTTCTGTAACACCGAACATATGACTGTCTATGCAACCAAACGTAATGTTTTTGGGTAGGCATTTCCCATACAATACTTTATGAAGGATACTACGTGGACATTACAAGACAATTAGAATCAGGGCGCTTGGTTATTGATATTGCTCTGATTGGAAAACTACCAGATGCTCTGGTAAATCTTCTAACCGATATTAAAGCACTATTCAATACCTGTGAAGACGAAATAAAAGGTTTGAAAAAACGTATTCTTTCCTTAGAAAACGATCTTGCTGATACTGAAGATGATTATCAAGATGCCTTAGATCAAATAGGTGATTTAACGAAAAGACTGGCTGTAATGGCTATTGACCGGGATAAACAATCTGTAGCAGATCGTGATAGCATTCGTTATATGTCCTATCGGGCAAAAAGAATGCATGAATATCCACAAAACTACTCGTCACCTTCTGAGTTTGATACAGCCTTTGACACGGAATACGGTGTACTTTAGATGCAAAAATTTTGGGATATGGTTTTACAACTGGTTGAGGTTGGTATCGACGTTACAATCAGAAAAGACAATGAACGGGTGTGCGCTTACTTTCTGAATGGTTTTTATCGTTCAGACGGTGACGCATACCTTTTTTTGCATAAAGACAACCTGATTTTACATACCCGTTTTGATGGTGAGCACCTAGTACAGTCTATGTGGGACCTCGGTTACACTTCACACGCTACTTGGAAAATCTGTAAAGGTTTGAATCCAAAGTGGCACAATCATGCCGTACCTTGGATCTGGATATATAAAAAGTTAAGATTGGAACAGTAGTATGTATATAGCAATTGACTTTGACGGTACTGTGTGTCGACACCGATACCCAGAGATAGGTGAAGACATTGGTGCTGTTCCGGTATTGCGTGAATTGATAGCTGCCGGTCACAAGCTGATACTGTTTACGATGCGTAGCGGAGAAACCCTTGAGGATGCCGTTGCCTGGTTTGAAGTACGTAGGATTCCGTTATTTGGCATTAATGTTAATCCAACACAGTCTTCGTGGAGTGAAAGTCCCAAGGCATATGCACACCTTTATATTGACGATGCTGCATTAGGTACGCCGTTACTTCGCCCTGAAAATGAACGCCCGTTTGTAGATTGGGTACGCGTTTATGAATACTTATATAAGACTGGTGTTTTAAATGACTCGCGTAAATTTGATACCACCTTCTAAGCTAACCGATCAACATTTAGTTGCTGAGTATCGAGAACTTCCCATGGTGCCTGCCTCGTTGCGTCGATCCCTTGTCAGTAAATTTGGGTTACCTTTTATACCCGAGCATTTTTTATTGGGTACGGGCCATGTATGTTTCTTTTACGACAAAGGTGCCTATCTTGACGAACGCTATCATAAGTTAGTCGCTGAGATGAAGCACCGTGGTATGAAGCCAGACCCAGATAGAGGATCTCCTTTACACGTGTTTCCTAAGAATTTGCGTGGTACTTATGTACCTACGCGCAACGCCTATACTATAATTAAACGCATTGCCGAGCGCATTGCTAAAAAACCGAATTGGTATCGTTATTTTGGACAACCGATACCAGAACGACTCTCTAACTATTACGAACTTTGAAGGAGTTTTCCAATGCGCGTTAATGTATCTATGTCGTCAGCAGCCTTAGCTGGTGAATTTGTTGTTTTCATGTTTAATGTTCGCACGATGACCCACATCATGCATTTAAACACCCGTAGCAATGCTCAACATATGGCATTGAATGACTATTATTCAGGTGTTGTTGACCTGGCGGATCGTTTCGCCGAATCCTCTATTGGGCAATTCAAAGCTATTCAATGGCCTGAATCCTTGACGGAAGGCATCGTTAGCAGCAATGCGTTGGAACCTATTGATTACCTCAATCGGGTAAAAGTGGGCATTGCCAAGGCTGCTGAAATGTTGGATGACGTTGAGGATCTTGAAAATATCCTCGCCGAGATTCTTGAACTTACCACCAAGACCTTGTATAAATTGGAAAACCTGGCGTAACACCTACCGAAGTCGTCCCTTGACAAGCATTCGCGTTTGTGATATAATAATAAAAACGCGAAGAGGATTAAAATGACACGCAGACTATGTATTTAGGTGAACTTGGAAACCATATGGTATTCCAAGCAACAAAAGAACTGATTGCCAACTCGGTGGACGAATTTTTCGCCGGGCGCAACCACTATGTATTTGTCCATGCTGATAACGCTACCGGTACCTATATCGTTGCTGATAAGGCAGAGGGTATTCCGGTTGGTATGGTTGCAGAAGATCCGAGCAATCCGAGAAGCAAGAAGGTTAGTACCATGACGCTAATCTTCACTGAAATTCATACAGGTGGTAAGTTTGATGATAAGGCCTACTCTGTTTCACAAGGTTGCTTTACAGGTGAGACAAAAGTTTCATTATTAAACGGTGAAGACGTATCTTTCAAAGATTTGTATGCCAAATTTAAGAAAGACCGTAAGCCGTTTTACGTCTATTCTTTTGACGTAGAAGAGGGCTCGGCTTTTACACCCAGGTTGTGCACCCAGGTCCACAAAACAATGATGACCCGTAATTTGTGCGAGGTCACCTTAGACACAGGCCGTAAGATTAGGTGCACACCCGATCACCCCTTCCTTACGTTTGAAGGGGATTATGTTGAAGCGCAAAACCTAGACCGCGGGCAACGCCTACGTGCTTTATACTTGGGCTACGATAAAGATGGGTACGAGATCCATTCTGGTAGAAATCCCCACAAGAGCACAAAAGAAGCTAAAGATCATGGGTTGCGTACTCAACGCACTGTAATGCGAGAGTTAGGGTTTGACATAAAAGGTGCACACGTACATCACAGAAATGGCATAAAGAACGATAACCGCCCATCAAACCTAGAGGTTATCTTTGATAGGTCAGAGCACTTTTGGGAAGACTATTCTAAAAACGGAAAACATAAGACGTTTGTTCATAAAAATAAAAAGCTGCGGAGTATATCAAAATTAAACATGCGTAAAGTTAACTCCGATTTGGAGAATGGCTTTAACGCACAGATAGGGAAGATAATACAATGCGCTGCTCGCGCACTCCGCGACTATGGAAAACTTACAGAGTCTTCGTATGAACTATGTCGTGGTTGGTGTTACCCGTCGATTCGTGTAGTACCTTTGTACTTTACCAAAAAAGAATTGACAGCTTTAGCTAAACAGTATCTACATACTTACGGTTCTGTCGGCAGGGTAGATAACGGTGGTATTGGGCTGAACTACAAACTACAATCAGAGTATTCACGGTCGCCCGTTGACAATGCCGCTAACCATTTTGTGTCCAAAGTACGTATGATTACGTTGGACGACGCGGTACCTGTGTATGATTTGACGGTAGAAGATAAACACAATTATCTTCTCGCCGAAGGCGTGTTCGTTCATAATACACACGGTGTTGGCGGTTCAGCTACGAATGCAGTCTCCGCCAGTTTTGAGGTCTGGACGAATCGTGATAAAAAGTGGCACTATCAGAAGTTTATTAAGGGCAAGGCGGATAAACCTGTTGCACAAGTTCGCTTCCCATCCGATGTAAAGAAAATCTTACCGTACAATCCTACATGCGGTACGATTATTCGTTTCAAACCCGATCAGACAGTTGTTTCAGTCGACGCGGGAAAGACTGTCGCTAAACTCGATTTGAGTTTTACTGCCAAGTGGTTGAAAGATATGGCTATGCTTAATCCTGGTATTGAGCTAGTTATGTCTGCCAATGGTAAAACAAAAAGTTACCTCAATCGTGATGGATTGGTTGGTATTCTCAAGTCACGCGTTGCAGAATTACAACTAGAAACTACAGGTCGTCCGTTTCTCCACACGTCAGAAGCAATGTCGATTGCACTGCAACTTACCAGCTATGCGGGTGATGACGGGGTGAATTACTACGTTAACAGTGGTATTACCCGTGACGGCGGTGAGCATGAAGTAGGCGTGCGTAATACGTTGGCAAAGGTACTCAAGCCCTTCGGTAAGCGTAATGACAAGTATGCGCCAAAGGACCTTTACTTTGGTATGCTCGGTGTTGTCAATTACAAAATGTCCGGCGCTGCTTTCAGTGGTCAGACGAAAGACCGCTTGACGAGTAACGTTGCGCAGTTAATTGATAAAGAACTGACTCCGGTGTTGACTGCCTTCTTCAACAAGAATAAACCACTAGCACGCGCAATAATCAAACGCGCAACAGAGGTTAAAAAGTCGAAGGATGAATTCAAGAAAACTCTGGAAGCGGTAACTAGCGCAAAACGCAAATCGAAAAATAGTTTACCTGTTGGCTTGATACAATCTCCACGATGCCTACCAGGTGTTCGTGAGTTGTATATCTGTGAGGGTGATTCTGCTTCGGGTTCTGCAAAGAAGGCGCGTGATCCAAGTTTCCAGGAAGTTCTACCGCTGACTGGCAAGATTGCAAACAGTGCGCGAATGCCCTTGCATAAACTGATGGTGTCAAAAGCGGTACAAAATATCTTGACGGCAATCGGCTACAACTTCGATAGCCATCGGAAAGATAATGCCGAGCATAAATTGCGCGTCAATAAACTATTCCTGCTACCAGACAGTGACGTGGACGGACAACACATTACGGTATTGCTGCTAACCCTGATACACAAACTAATGCCGTCGCTGTTTACCGAAGGTCGAGTACACGTTGTTGATGCACCTCTGTTTAGTGCCTATTATAAAGGTAATCGTTACTTTGGTGCAACACTTGCTTCGGTGCAAAAGCAATTACCACGCGGTGCAAAATGCCAGATTATGCGCAGTAAAGGGTGGGGTGAGATTTCTCATGAAACCCTGGCTATTGTTGCATTCAATCCAACGTCGCGCACAACAATGCAAGTTAAACCGGTTGTTGGTAAGGAATTAAAACACTTTGAGGCGTTGGTTGGAAATGATGCCTTGGCTCGAAAAGAATTACTCGGACTTTGAAATGAATTTTGTTAAGATTGAAACACAGTTTTGCCCAACCTGTCACAAGCGCCGCAATATCACGCAGTTTGAAGGTAAGCAGGTTTGTCGAACCTGCCGAGGTGTTCACCTAGTACCTGCGAGAAAACTAGCCCAAATTATCCGGGTTGACCGGCAGATAAGCCAGGTTGCTAACGCTTTGAAAGGGACACATGATGATTTTCGGAGAACGCGATTGGACCTGCAGTGTTTGCGGAAAACCACGTAGTAAAAAAGTACACGGTGCCTGTTCCAAGATAAAACAACGTGAACGCTTACGCGCGGATGAGAAGAAAGCACTTTTAAAAGTTACCGGCAAACCTACCGCCCCTGACAAGCCTTCTCTAAGGCTTTAACCGCCCCTACCCAAATCAGGGGACTTGACATAGCTTTAAAAGTATGATATAATAGTAAAACGCGCACCAATCCGGAGATAAAATGAGCAATACAATACAAACCGATACACTGCTCGAAATAACCAAACGCAACCTGAAAGCGTATGGCCAAGAAGTTGTCGAACAACGTGCGGTACCCGATTACCGAGACGGTTTGAAACCGGTACACCGTTTCATACTGTGGTCCTGCTACAACCTGGGTTTGAAGTACGGTACTCCCTTCAAGAAAGCAGCTCGTACGGTAGGAGACGTCATCGGTAAGTATAGCCCACACGGTGACCAAGCAACCTATCAAGCAATGGTGGGTTTGACTGGTGTTAAAAGCGATGACGGTAAAGAGTGGGTTGCCCGTAATTCTTGCGTACCGTTAGTTGAAGGGTATGGTAATTGGGGCGACAACCTCTCAGGTGCGGCTGCAATGCGTTACACGGAAGCGCGACTGTCTGAGTTTAGTAGCACGATGCTATTAGATCCCATTTATCTCGCGGTATCTGATTATGTGCCTAATTTTAGCGGAGATGACCGCGTACCTTTGGTACTTCCTGCTAAATTGCCGGTGTTACTGCTTAACGGCAGTGTTTCTATTGCATTCGGCGTTAGTGCAGAGTGTCCGAGCTTTGAACCAAAAGGTATTGTTGAGTTAGTAAAACGCCAACTATCTGGCGAGGAGATTACTGCTAAACTTTGTACGCAATATTTAGAATTCGCCCCGGTATTTGGTGGACAGTGCATTTCAGACAAGAAGGCAATCTACGCTTTTCACAAGCACGGCGCCGGTACCTTGCAATTTAGTCCGTTAATACGATACGATGAAAAGAAACGAACTGTTACCTTAGTATCATCCTGCCCAGGATTGTCTTCCCGCACCAGCTGGGATACCCTAGCAGAGAAGTTATCACAGACGAAAGAGGTAAAATATGTTTCTGATTCCTCCGACCGCCACGGGTTCAAGTTTGAAATAGTGGCCGAACGTGGGGTTGACTTTGCTGAATTTTCGCGTATAATAGAGGACGCGGTAGTACGCAAATACAGTTACAGCATCGGGGTTACCAAACGGGAGAAAAACGAGGTAACCTTTGAACGCACCACGACAATGAAAATTGTGAAAGATTGGTGTGCATGGCGTGTTGCTCTTGAGGTTAAGGTGATTAAGCATCTTATTACCCTTGAAGAGGCCAAACTTAAACGCCTTCAGTTAATGCTGTTGGCCGTGGACAATCTCAAGATTATAATGGATGCATTACGCAAGGAAGATTCGGCTGCGTATATTGCCAAAGGTTTAAAAATCACCGTAGAGGAGGCAAACACAATACTTGATATGAAAGTTCGTCAGTTGAAGTCCCTTGAGCGTAAGCGATTAACCGTTCAAATTACCGAAATTGAAGCAGAATTAAAAACCTTACGCGTTAGTCTAAAAAATCCAACCGCGCGAGTACTTAAAAGCCTTAGTGCTGTTCGCATATAAGAATACTAATTTATAACTCGCAGCACCAACCATGTATCTAACCATTGCATTAAAGGGAACGCAATGAAAACCACCTTGCAAAGGATCGGCACTCTTGTCGACAGCCTGTCTGGCATGATTACTATATGCCAGAATTCAAGAAACAAACGGGAGTTAACCACCGCCTTATCTAATTCACTTTCAGAGTTAGATAGTACCGTCGGCTATATGAAAGAAAATGAACGTCACCATTACATACCGGTACGTAAAGCACTGACTTCAGTACGCAACGTTGTTTCAAGCTTGAATGACGGCCTAACCGAAGGTATGCCGCCGAGTGAATTTCGCACATCGGTACAAACCTTAAAAACTAAGTTCTTTCCAATGGTTCGTGCCGGTTTAGAAGTAGAACTTGAGGCAATTTCACGTGCTGAAACCGAAGAACAGCTACGTAGTAATCCCATACCGGAAGGTGTACGTACTAAGATTAAGATCGTTCTTTCTAAGTCTAATGAAATTCGGGAAGCTGTCAAAATTGTTGCCCAGAGCAATACCGTCGGTAATGAAGTTGCAGGTAACCGGAAGCTTTCTGAGTTAGAATCTGCTGCACAACAAGCAAGACGTGCCCTACCTGTTAAAATACAAGGCGCCTTTCAAATTGTCCGCGTCCCGATTGTACCCTTGTTTCCCAACCCGGCTCTGAATAAGTCAGAAACGCTGCGGAAGCTTGGTATGAAATTCTCCGCAGTAGAAGGTTTTGTAATTCTGCAGGATCAAATCCTGCTATTAGTATCTAAGCAACGAGCCGCCACCTATAAAGTGGCTGAACTGGACACGGCTACACCCAAGCCGAATACAAAAATCCCTCCTAAAAAGGAGCGCGAAGCTAACCGCGCCGGCGCATTAAATGTTGCGCCGCTGGCATTAGCGCATAGCGTGGTTGAAATGCTCAATGAGCGTGGCGCCACGAAATATGATATTGCGAGTGATACTCCAGTTGCAAATCCGCGCAATACGGATTTGTTGATGTTTTGGGTCTTACCCCGTCAACGCATGAACGGGATGATGAAGATCCTTGGCTCATCTAATACCACAGCGATAGTAAAATGGGGTTTGCCACTACCCTCGGAAAAAGCAGACGTTGAGCACTCCCGCATAGCTCGTCAAGAACATGAGTGGGAAGAAACTGAACAAAAACGTCAAGCTGAAATTGAGCGTCTTGCCTTAAAGCGGGAAGCTGCTGAAAAGGCAAAACAAGAGGCCAAAGAACGTGCTAAAGTTCAGCGCAGTGAAGCACAACGCAAGGCAATTGAGGATAAGAAGAAGCGCATTCAAGCCCGGTTGCAGCAGAACGATCAACGTATGCAGAAGAAGTTGCAGGAGTTGGCACGTAAAGTTAATGTAGGTAAGCCTGCCGCAACTAAAGGTAAGAAGCCTTATTAAAATGCCTACAATCCAGTCCAATGAGTCGTGTGTTATCTGTGGTATCCATGAATCGGTGATGCATTCACACCATACCGTCCCGCAATCACGCGGCGGTAAGGATAGTTTGCAGATTACCTTGTGCAGTGGATGCCATAACGTACTACACGCTCACGCAAACTACATTGTATCGCGTATGCGCAATCCAAAACGAGAATCAAAGTCGTTTTGGAAAACTGAAGGGGAAACTCGTCGCGCAGATCCTTGGTTACAAATTCTTGTTCGTGCCTTGGTCACTCCGAATGCTGAAGTTGCTGAAATAACCGAGCATATTGTTACTGCTAAGTTAGTAGGTAATGACTTTCAGTTGTTCAAAATCCTAGCATCAGAACTAGGTTGTTCTCAAGAAAAAGCAGTCGAGTATTGTGTCAAGTTCGTTTTAGACAAAAAGGGAATAACAAGTGAAAAAAACAAATCTGAATTGTGGTTCTTGCCTGTATCTAAACCATGAGCGCCTGTATGAGCGCCGTTGTAGTGAGCTTGGTAAGCTAGTATCTGCCAAATCATGCAATGGCTATAAGCCAGATCCATACTTGTTGCTTGGTGATGAAGGGGGAATCAATCGTTTAGGTCTAATATCGCAAGCTATCTCAGGATTAAGTCTACCCGCCATACAGTCCCTGGCTTCACTGCTTCATGCTGAAAAAATGACGCGTAAGCACGGTTGGCAATTTTACCAGAAAGTATATGTTCGCTACACCGGAACTGCTAATGATAACTACTTTAGCAATTTTGCGGTTGGTCACGTTGTATATGCGGACAAGGAACAAGTGCGAATTATTGGCAATAGTGGTCGTATGATGATAACCGCAATGAATGACAAGTCAAGCCTCACTGTATATTCTATGGAACGTTTTAAACCGATTTCCGCAGAAATGACTCGCAAGCGTCATTTTTCAGCACCTGAAACACCCCGTATTACACACGCTGTAATCAAACAACTAGATGAGGTATTGGATTCCGATACACCTTTGAATCGTAAGTTAATCAAGTCTAAGACTAAGATGGATGACCTGGTGTCAATTATCTCGAAGCTATCACAAGGTTTCGATATTAAACCGAAGCGTACAAAGAAAAAGACGCATACTACTGGCACCGGCTCAACCGAACTTGTCATGGACTGGAACTCATGAAATCTTTATACCAAGAATGTCTAAACCTTGGTATTGCTGTTGATAGTGAAGATGCAGTGTACGTATTTGCCGAGAGTTTATTGTATTCTATCGGCTCTACCGGTGCCTTCGCATTTCAAGATCATATTCGATCCCATTGTAAGACAAAAAGCCCAAAAGTTTTTAGGTTACACCTGCGTGAACAGGTTTATTCAAATCTAACGATCAAGTTATACTTGTTGCATGTTGTTTTAGCTAAGCCTACTACCTCGCATTATCGAAAGTTAGCGGCTAGGTATAATATCTCTAAGCGTGATGCGTGGCTTATTGTGAAACTGTTGTCTGAGAATGAGTGGTTTCGCCGAGAAGTCAAACGGTTTGTACGTTCGACACCGTATACGTTACTTGACTTAGAGCAACGTTCTATTGATGCCATGTTTACGCGTGTCTTTCCGACAGTGCTGAAATATATCAAGCACATTACCTATACGAAATTACGCTTTTTGGTGCGTTCAACAAACAGTGATTTTTCAGATTTTCATAGCGACCTATCTGCCAAGTTGGTGCACTCTTTCTATTCTGTTATTCCCACCAAAATGTCAGATGCCCACCTGATAAACTATTTGCGTCGCAGTGTTCACAATCATGCTATCAATATGATTAAAATGGGCACTACTCAAAAGCGGGGACGCTTAATCTCTACAGAGGCCGATAGTAAGGGTAAGCGACAGTTTGCTATGTTGTGTCTCTCACAAAATCAGTTGGACCTTACCAGTATTGGTGAGACACAAGATGTTGACGGTGAAGATGAGTCTGCGAATAAGTTTGAAATTCGTTTTGCAATCTCCGAAGTTCTCGATTCCATGAAACTACATTCGCGTAAATACCGGTTCTTAACCTTATTATTGGGTTCAGAGGACGTTGAGTTTTCTAAGTATCTACGCACTCAGGGAATTTGCCGGGATGAAGAGGACAATGTAGACGTGCAAAACCGTGTTGCACCGGGTGAATATACTAAGCTAGTGTCGAACTTTTTACGAGTTCCGAAAGCTAACGTCGGTGTATTCTTTGAATCTTTACGCCACCAACTGGCCTGGTGATATAAGATGGACACGATTGATCTAAAACAAAAGCTAGGCTTAAACCTGTCAGGGCGCGATCCCGATGCACACTTTGCTACTGTTATGTATATCTCTTACAAAACAATCCTAGCAAATACTCGGATGACGGTGAAGAAGTTAAAAGCTCTATTGTGCGTTGAGTACCTAATTAAGGAGGATGTTCTTGAAAGTGCAGTGTCTACCCTAGTTTCACGTTCCTTATTTGCGTGTGTAAAACGTTGGCGTGATCCCGATAAACCCATTAATGATATGTCTATTTCAATAGTTGAACCTATTCCGGTAGAATTTGCAGAATGGTTGAGCCGTACCGAGATTAAGTACCCAGAACTATCTGTATTTGATCCGCCCATTTACCACCACAAAGAATAGGTGATACATAATGAAACTGTTTAGCACAACGCTAGAACAGATTGCAATTCGCAGTATATGTAGTTCGCCTGAAAAAGTAGCAACGCTTTTACTTGGTGCACTAGATGAATCCTTTTTTCATTATGAGCCCTGTAAGGCTGCTTTCCAACGTATCTACACAGTAGCGAAGAAACGTTCTGTCATTCTAGGCTATACCGAACTATTGGAAGATCCCGCTCTCAATGAAGACTTCCGGGATCTTTTGAAGAATGGTGAAACCCGTAACTGTAAGTCAGAGTCACGTGCCCGTAGACTAATTGATAGCCTGGATAAGTATCGTAAGACTAGATACCTTTACCAGATGGCAAAAACGGTAATCGAGGACTTAAAACATACCGAAGTTGATGTAGACAGCATGATTGATGTGGTTGCTGATACCATAACAGCAGCACGTAGCCGTGAAGATATTGCCCAGCTAATTCATACTCTTGGTAAAGACGGCAACGCTCTTGACCTGGTTGAAGAAGCTTTGAGTGTTGAAGACGATGTATTATTGAAGTGCGGATTTAAGGAGATCGATGAAAAGAGTGGCGGCTTACCTGCTGAAGGGGTAATGATTCTTGCGGCAACTACCTCTGGTGGTAAATCAACAATGCTGATGAATATGCTGATGAATATTTACCGGCTTAATAAAATCAGTGTTGCCAACGTATCACTTGAGATGAACCGTAAGAAGCTGGCACGTCGTATGCTGTCGCGCATGACAAAAATTCCGTATTGGAAATATGTCAAGAAGCAATTATCTGAGGAAGAACGCACCTTATCACGCCGTGCTTGGAGTAAGTTTAATAGGTTCGGTGAGAAATATGATTGCCAGCATTCTATTATTTGTCCAACACATTCCGTAGGTATCACTCAGTTATTAACGACTTTGAAACCCTACGGTCACCGGGTGATCGGTATTGACTATATATCACTTTTGGAGGGCGTAGATGTCAAAGATCAGTGGAAGGCTTTATCCGCTATCGCAAGAGAGGCCAAAATCTTTAGTGGCGAAAATAGGTGTCTTGTTATTCTTCTTGCTCAGTTGGATGCTGACGATGATCGCATTCGTTATTCTAAGGGTATCCTTGAGCACGCTGACGCTGCTTGGGCGTGGAATTACTACAAGCCAGAGGTTCGTGAAACAAAGACTATTCCCATCAAGCAGTTGAAGATGCGTGACCAGGAATTGTTCCCGTTTGAATTACGTGAAGACTTTGGAGTTATGTCCATATTAAACATGGATGAAGACGGTGACGCCTCCAGTTCTACGCAAAATGCCAACAGTAGTACGCGTACCAATACTGAACTGGATCTTAATTCAGAACCTGAAATGGAATACGAGGCTGGACAAGCATAAGAAAGTTATCATATGAAAACCATAACACAATATACACACTTTGAAGATGAGCGTAATGTAGTTCTGGCCGACGGATCACTTGTTCACGTAGAGTTTAAGAAAGCCCCTGCCTATAAACGTGATCCGATAGTTAAAGTATTTATGAAAGCAAGTAATTGCTTAGTACATATTGCTTCTGGTAGACTAAGCAGGGAAGGCGATGTTGCTATTGTGGCGTTTATTGCCGGGAATGAGATACCTGACATTATAGATGTTCATCACTTGGGTACTTCACTTACCCAAGTAACACCAAACCTGTACAACCTTGTTGCAATGGGTGCCACATGACAGCCCTACCACTTGGTATGACGCAGGCAGTACGTAATACCGTCTACAATACCGAAGGGCTAGAGGAACACAAGGTTGCTATTCGACGCTTACTGCCTGAGACTTGGACACACATCAACAATGTGAATTTTCTTGCATTTCATTTTCAATTAAAGCTACTAGGTGTAGATTTTAGATCCGATACCGAAGTTGCCGTATGTTTAGCAAAGTTTGAAAAGGAAAAGTTGTTGTTGCGTGATGGTATGCTTATAAGGCGAGGAAACTAACATGGGACAAGCAAAATTACGTGGAACTTTTGAAGAACGCAAGCAAAGTGCCGTAGAATTAGCAAAGCAGATTGCCGCGGAAAAGTTAGAACAACGAGAAGCCTTAAAACGTCCATCTAAAAAGTTACTGACCTTATTACACGCAGCAGCTATGGCAAGTAGTATGACCTCCGTTACCTCTACATTACAGGATACCACTAATCGAAGGAGTCGTAGACATGCGTAATATAGAAACACTACACCCGGTAGTTAAAGCAAAAGCTTTTGCATTGCAAAAACGG
>JFJP01039085.1_pt1 | contig 15420 bp, 10 predicted proteins | sample 431651 | NCBI WGS metagenome assembly JFJP01 (sample SAMN02602958, study PRJNA72255) | Microbial mat metagenome, whole genome shotgun sequencing project. | biome: fresh water; feature: sink hole; material: water; isolation source: purple microbial (photo- and chemosynthetic) mats found in... | reverse complement strand
AAAATGGCAGCATATCGTAAATATAACCCTCGGGTTTAAGGTTTAGCGCTTTGGTAGTGGGATGAAAAAGGATATCACCCAGATCGATACAACCTGTCCCACTCAGATGGGTATGTGAAAATCCATACATGCTGCTGTCGCTGTAATGATATCCGGAGCAGGCGTCCCAGTTGCCGCGGCGTGTATCGGGACTTAGCTGTACGGCTCCGAATGGTGTCGTAGCACCAGGATATGTATGCCCATGGAAAGCAGTTCCGATAAAAGGATCAACAAAATCAACAGGGAGTTCTTTTCCTTTTTTGCAGGAGGCTAAAAGCAGGACTGTAAATGATATGCAGATCAGTAGGTTCTTCATAGTAGTATGTTAAAAGTCGGTTTCTAGTAATGTCGGATCTTCACGATGTATTTTCACGATCAATTCGCCGAAAAGGGTGTTTGCCCATGCAAACCACGAGCGGGTAAAGTTTTGCGGATCGTCCATATGGAAGGATTCGTGCATGAATCCCGTTTCAGCATGGGTTCGTTTAAGGAACCCCAGGCAGGCAGAAATTTCCATCGTATCGGCGGAAGTCATGGCGCGCATAATAATGCTCATGGGCCAAATCATATTTTCGCCTACATGCGGACCTCCGATACCTTCGGCGTATTTTCCTTTACAGAACCAGGGATTAAAATCGCTGAAAAGCAGTCTGCGGGTGTTTATGTACAGCGGGTCTTTTGCATCCAATGCCCCAAGGTAAGGCAGCGAGAGCAAACTGGGAATATTGGCATCGTCCATAAAGTGATAGTTGCCAAATCCATCCACCTCGAAAGGAATAAACCTTCCTTCTGTTTTGTGATCAATTACGGCAAACTTTTTCAATGCATCTGCTTAAGCGAAACTAAAGCGAAATAATTTGATGGAATCAGAAACAGGAACATGGTAGCATCGTCACTCGGCCTGAAAGCTGAACAGATAAGCCCATTGGGTTTAATAGGATTGCCATAGCCTCTGCCAGGAACAGTATCGGATGCAATTTCGCTTACACGCATAAAACGGTATGGTCCCTTATCGTTTTTTCGTTGTTGCTCCCTGAAAGTCTTTGCAATTAGTTTTGCTGTTTTCAGCCAGTTATCATTAAAAGGAGTACTATCCTTAGTTTCCTTCCAGTAGTGGTACGACAACCTGACCGGATAGCAGAGTGAGTCAATTTCCCACTTCCGTTCGTGAAGGTCCTTTTTCATATCCGTCATATCGCTTTCCCAATAGCTGCCTTTGGGCCCATCGTTGAAGGCGTTGGCATAGGGATCGATTTGAATGCATTTTGACTGACGGTTTATTAACCCGATAAAGAGTTTACGCAGTTCCGCATCATTTTTAACCAGGTGCAGATATGGCCAAACCTGGGCTGTAGAATCGCGCAGCCACATGGCATCTATATCACCGGTAATAATAAATGTATCGGGTTCTCCGTTTTTCTCGGAGTATTTAACCGTTGTGTCGAGTGTGTTAGGATAACAATTTTCAAAAAGCCAGGCAAGTTCCGGGTCTTTGATGGATTTTTTTACCCGCTGAATCTCATCTTCTACCGCCTGGCTGTGGAAAGTGCGTTTCTCCAAAGGCGGGCGGTTACTTATAAAACCTTGTTGCGACAAGGCAAATAAAGGAGTATTTGCGAGTCCTAAATATCCCAGGCCTAATGCTGAATTCCGAACAAAATCGCGTCTTTTCATAGAGATCCAGATTAGTTTTTATTGATTCCCGGAATTAATTTCATGCTTTCTTTTCCGCCTTTCCAGGTGTAGTTCAGGGTTAGCTCGGTATTTGAGGTTATTTCGAGAACCGGTCTGGCAATCAGGCTGCTTCTGCTATTACATTTCAAATTCAGAAGCCCTTCTTTCCCAATGGGATAACGATCAATTCCATGCTCTTCAGTAAGGCGGATATCCCATGTAATTGTTTTATTAGTTTGGCTGGCTTTCAGCCCGAAAATAGCTTCGAAAAGCACAGCTACAGGCACCAATCCAGTCCAGCCAACAAAATCAGGGCGTGCCAGGAAACCAGGATCGGATGTTTCGGGAGCATAGTATTCCCAGAATGTGCCGGTTTTATTAAAGACTTCACCTACCCGCTGATGGTGTTTCATGGCAAGATCAAAGGCCAGGTCGTGAAATCCTTTATTTTTCAATCCACTGATAATCATATAATTGGTCGGAGCCCACACGCCACCTTGCCAGTAGCGGCCATCGGCCTGGTATTTTTCATGATTCGCAGGCATCGACGGAACGGGATGATGTCGGTAAAACAGGTCTTTGTTCTGCAGATGCTTAACAAAAAGTTCCAATTCTGCTTTTTCAAGTACGTCAGTCCACAATGCCCAGTATGCACCGATTCCCATAAATGTTCCCCGGCTTCCGTCAGCATAACGGTCGTAAAGAAATGAAGTCTTGGGATCCCAAAGTTTTTCCCTGATATACTTTTTCAGGAATTTGGTTTCATCTTCGATATCTTCAATCTCCTGCCAGCGTTCGGTATAGAATCCGAAGTCGACCAGTATTTTACCGATAAATAATTGTTGCAGGCATGTATCTAACCATGTCATATGCCCATGCGAAAAAATGGGGTTATAGTTTTTGGGAACCCGGGGCTGGTTGTCCATTCCCGTTCCCCAGCCACTCGACCAGTAAGACCCGTCCTGCCAGGTGTGGTTGAGCCTCAGCCATTGGTAGTATGCAACAAGTGCCGGGAATATCCTGTGTATTCTATCCAGGTCGCCAAAGTGATGGAAGTTTTCCAGTTCGCTCCAGGGAATTATGTTGGGCCCGGTGCTGGTAGGATCGTAGCGGTGAAAACAGTCTTCTCCGCTATCGCCCCAAATTTCGCGGCAGATAAACCCGTCGGGATGTTGTTTGGCGTAAAAATTATCGAGCGTTTGCTGAAAAGGGTAGGCACGGCTCCCGTAACGTGCGAACATGGTAATAAATGCGGAATCCCACATGAAAATATTTCCATTGTAAGCTGTATCAAGATACGAGCTTATAAATCCGGATTCTTCATTAGGATTTTTAATGTTCCTGAAGGCTATTTCCCATGTTTTCCAATACATGTCGATAGCATTTTTGTTGCCACTCCAGAATGGGGAAGGAAGAATGTCCCGGGCTTTAAGAAAACCCGGGGATTCTGAAATCTTCGGTTTTTCGTTCCGGAAACTGTTCTCAGTTACAAATACATTTTTAACATACGTATTTTTGAACTGCGTGGGCCCGGTATGTTGGGGCTGCGATTCGGTTTCTCCGCTTGCCATTGCGTAAAGGCCTAAAGGCGGTATGGCTCCTGCTGCAGCAATTAATGCGGATTTGCGTAAAAAATTCCGACGTGAACTCATGATTTTAAAGTTTCAGTTAATTTTCACCGAAAATAACAGTAAAAATTCAATTATTCATTACCGGGATAATACCTGTAAAACAATTCCGGCTGATCCGTATTTATAAAATCTATTCCCAGTTTTATAAATGCACTCCATGTTTCAGGATTATCAGGTGCATTCCAGAAGCGGATTTTAAGTCCTTTTTCATGAGCTGCATTCACTGCGTTAAGAAGTATTTCTCTGTCCTGTTCAGGGATTGCACCTTCCCCTTTCCATTTTGAAAAATGTTCGAAGTTATCGCTTACAAGGGCGATTTTGTTCAATTGCTGGTTTGTATAGCCTTCGTTTATTTCTCCGTCGAAGCCTATAAAATCCGGATACTCAGTAAACGTTTCTTTCGATGGAACATTCCCGGTAATTGCAATCCTCACGGCATATTGGTTTTTTGTAAGGTCAAATACTTCCGGGTAAGCATTCAGTTTATGTATCAACAAGTCTAAAGCAGGCCCTGTGGAACTTTTAAGTTCAACGAGCAATTGAAAAGAATGCTCACTGTTTTTCCAGGCTCTGCCACCGTTTTCGTTGAAGATTTTTACAATTGGTTTAATGTATAAGGCATCCAGGGTATTCTCCCTGCGAATTTCGTTTTTTTCATGAGCTACATACAACTCACCATCTTTTTCCCAAATGTCAGCTTCTATAGAGGCCATGTGATTGTGATACGCTGTAAAAAAAGGCTTTTGCTGCATGTAATCGTTATGCGAATGGCCTTTACATGATTGATTCTGAGCGGTAAGTAATTTACATAAAATCAGAAATAAAAATAGAAGCAACCCAAATCTTCCTGTCATCATCGAGTAATTAAAGTTAAGAAGTGATTTTTGCATCCCTTATTTGTTTTTGATTGTTAAGCTTTACAGATAATTTTCACTATTAATGATATGTAGAAATTTCATTACTCAACTTGTATGGAATGAAATCAGGAAAAAGGTGATGATTTCCTGATTTCATTCACCCTGGTTTTCTATTAGCTACCTGAGCTTTTTGGAAAACCATTTCATACAAGCAAGCACAACCTCAATCAACCAATCGGTAACCAACCAAATTATTGTAACAGAGCATGTGCTATTAATAAATTACGATCTGTCATATTCGGTTTCATTAATAAGAGCATTAGCTGGTAAGCTAAAATACTGTTTACGCATAATCGTATAGAAATGCCGGAGGCTAACCGGAAGCCTCCGGCAGAAGAAATGGTTATTTTTTAGATGACGTAAATAGTTGAGTTATCTGTGAGGATGTAAGGGCGTAATCATGGAAAATTATATTGCTATAATTGGCTTCCAGTCGTGGGCTGTAGGTCCCGGTTCCATCCTGGTTGATTTTTACTGAGAGTCCGGTATCAATATTTCCATTAACCATAAGAGCAGATACTGCCAGGTTAGCATCAATCCAGATTTCAGCATTACCTGAGCGATTGAAAACTACAGTAACAAAATGCCAATCGGTACCCAGAATTGATTGTTCGGGAGCAGTCCGAAGATCAGTTTTATGTCCTTCTCCGTCGCAGGCTACTGCGCGAATACGTCCATTAAGCCAGGCAATAACCCAGCCTTTATTTCCTGAGCTGTTCCAATCCTGTGTTCCCATCATGGCAGGATCGTCCGTGTCGTGGTTAGATTGAACCCAAAAACTGATTGAGAAATTTTTTGTAACGCCAAAATTGAGCAGGGGCGAGTTTTCCACTTCGAGGTATGAAACTTCATCGGGTTTTGTTGTGGCAAATACACCATGTATAGGATCATCTGCAAACCCTACAATGTTAAAATCTGTAGTTTTTAATTCAATACTACTACCATCTGATTTTTTAAAGCTCACAATAGATGGGATATCGCTGATCGCATTAAACGTGTATGACTTCATTGAAGGATAACTGAATCCCTCCTTTCCTTCATCATCAAAATAAAGATGAAATTTAAGCGAAGCGCGCTGACCAAACGGGATATTGAGGTCGTTAACAGGAAATGAGAACGAAGTCTTGCCCCCATTAACATCCAATGTCGATAAGGCTTTTTGAGAAGTAGCATCAACAACCTCGACTTTTTTAATGGTATAATTTGATTCAACATCAATATTAATGACATCGTTATCTCTGTAGTATTCTTCAAATTCGTTGGTTAATACTTCGCCTGTGCGAGGATCGGTATGTTTAAAGGTAACCTCAAGCCCAATCATACGTCCATCGGCCTTGTTATCCTCATCAGGATTGCATCCGGAAAAAATACCTGCAATTCCCATTAGTATGAATAATATGTTTTTCTTCATTTTAGTAGCTTTTATGATTTTTAAATGCTTTGAATAGGGAGCAGTAACTTCGGTTTTATTTTACTTTCTGGTACCGTTCACCTGGTTTCAAAAGTATTAATACCCTTTGTTTTGAGTTAAGTTCTTGCTTTTTGCAACCTCCCTGGCAGGGATTGGGAATACATGATGTACCAGTGGATTGAATGTTCGGGCAGGCCAAACCTCAATTACTTCGAGCGATTCAATGCCATTACCACCCAGATTTACTTTATACCCGTGAAGTGGCTGAGCATAAGCGTCTTTTGCATCACCCCACCGTACAAGGTCGAGATGCCTGAAAACCCCGAATTCAAGGGCGAATTCGCACCGTCTCTCATTCTTGAGATCGGCCTTTGTGGCATTTATTTTAGGGGTTAGCCCGGCACGTATCCTAACCCTGTTCAATGGTTCATCCCCATTCTTGCCCTGCCATATGAGTGCTTCGGCTTTCATCAACAAAACATCGGAATAACGTACAATCGGTATATTCAGGTCAGTTGTCCCGTTATCACTGTTTGGGTTAACGGTTGTTCCAACAGCATCGGCAGCAGCAAAAGGCTCTAGATATTTACGGAATGTGAGTGCTGAAGGACTTGAAACTGATGAAGGATTTACTGCCCAGATAATTTCATTACCAACAAACTGAACTTTTTCTCCGGGTGCAAGAATGGTTGCAGCACGTCTTGTATCTTCTGCCTCAAAAGCATTATATAGTTCTAATGTAGGCTGAAAATAACCCCATGTATTATATATTCCAAAACCACCATTCTGGAAAATTACTCCCGGAAGCTTTGCTCCGTCAATTTCGGTGCTGGTAACACTCATGATATATTCACGGCTCCAGTTGTTTTCAATTTTGAAAACATCAGCATAGTTTGGCACCAATGAATGTTTGCCTGAATTAATAACCCGGTCAGTGTATTCAATAACTTTGTCGTAGTAGGTATTATCGTATTGGGCGGCATAAAGTGCAGCGCGTGCCATAAGAGCCCAGGCTGCTGTTTTGTGCATAAGCCCCCATTCTGCTGAAGGAATCTCGTCAAAGTAAGGGAGAAGTTCGGAGGCTTTTTCCAAATCCTCGATTATCATTGTGTAGTTTGCCATTACAGATTCAGGCCGGGGTACATCAATATTATCGATTGTAGTATTTTCAGTAACGATGGGTATTCCTCCATTCGGGCCATTGTCGCCATACCAGGGAGCAAGCCACAGATATGCAAATGCCCGGAAAAAATAAGCATGGCCAAGTACATTATTTCTAACTGCCGGCGATAATTTGTCAGCAGTAGGAGCGGCTTTTATCAATTGGTTGCAATAATTTATGGTTTGGTACATCTGAGGCCAGTTGTCACGCACATCACGGCTGTTTGAGCCGTTGTCAATAAAATTTTTAATATTCTGAGCCTCAGCCTGCGAGCGACCTGTTATCAGGTTATCGCTGCAATTCTCAAACCACATAAATCCCCGCCCCATTGTACCTTCACGGTATTGCCAGTAAAAGAGGGAGTAAACGGCCTGCATGGCTTGATCATCTGTAAGATTTGAAAGCTGGTTAGGCTGTCCATAGGGTTCGAATTCAAGAAATTTCTTGCAGGATGAGAAATTCATCCCAATCAGAACCAGTATTATTATAATTATGTTCTTTTTCATGATTATGTTCTTTTTTAGAATGTTACATCAATACCAAAACTATACATCCTCGAAATAGGGAATCTTCCTGAATCAACTCCCTGATTACCTACTTCAGGATCAAATGCACTATAGTTTGTAAAAGTGATAAGGTTTTCACCATTAAAGTAGAACCTGATCTGCTGAGTTCCTGAAAGTCCTACTTTTTTAAATAATGATTTAGGAAGAGAGTAGGAGATGTTTAGGTTTTTCAAGCGCAGATAATCAGCCTTTTCGAGGAAAAAGTCTGAAACCTTACTATAGTTACCGTTAGGATCTTCAACAACTGATAATCGTGGAATATCAGAATTCGGATTGTAATTGTATGAATCAAGGATATCCGTGCTCATGTTCCATCCCTTCAACCCTGCATAAGTCATGGCTTTTACACCATTATATACGTATGCTCCGCTAACACCCTGGAAGAACATAGTTGTACTAAACCCTTTCCATGTTGCTCCAAGATTAAACCCATAGCTCAATTTCGGCATATCATAGGCTCCCATATAAGTTCTGTCACCATCGTTAATTTTTCCATCATTATTCAAATCAGCGTATTTGATATCTCCGGGTTTAGCATTTGGTTGTATTAATGCCGACTGATTGGTTTGAGGATCTGTCCAGGTGTAACTATCTATCTCTGCCTGGCTCCTGAATAATCCTACAGCATCAATCAGGTAATAGGAATACCAGGGTTGCCCAACTGTTGATTGTAACGGCTTCATTGAATTTACATCATTGTTATGCGCGATAAACTCAGTTGCACCCAGGTTCTTTACTTCGTTGGTATATTTGGAAAGGTTTGCAGAAGCATTGATATTCAGGTCACCGATGTTTTTAGTATACGCTAAAGAAAACTCCCATCCTTTATTTAATACTTCACCGATATTAAATTCGGGTGGTGACGCTACACCTGCCACAGAAGGAACTGGCATAGCTTCAATCAGATCTTTTGTGTATTTATAAAAATAGTCAACCGTAGCATTTATGCTGTTATCGAATAAGCCTAAATCAAATCCGATATTTGTCTGTTCGGTGCGTTCCCATTTGAGATCCGGATTCGGGATTGTGGGTTGATAAATTCCATATTCCTGATTCTCGCCGTCTGGCCCTAAGAACAAAGGCCAACTCGTAACCTGATAAGGAGGAGCATAGATAAAACGCCTTACTGAATTGATATTTCCAACCTGTCCCCAACTTACCCGTAATTTCAGGAAGCTAATTGCTTTGATGTTGTCCATGAAGGATTCTGATGTGAGTTTCCAGGCACCGGAAACAGCCGGGAATACATCTGAATTGTTTTCGGGGCTCAGTTTTGATGATGCATCCCTGCGCACACTACCTGTTAAAAAATATCTGTCATTGTATGAATAGGAAACCCGGGCTAAAGCTGAAACAGATGATTCCTCCCAGATTTCTTCGATGGGTTTAACTGACCAGTCCGTTCCATTAAGGAAAACAGTCTGATGTTCATCTTCAAATGCAAATCCACGCATTTGATTATAGTTATACCTTGAAGTTCTTTTACTTGTCGTAAAACCAGCCAGAGCAGAGATGCTATGCTTTTCTGCCAGTAATTTCGAATAAGAAACAATATTATCCCAGTTATATCCGGAATATAAAGTATTACCAATGGATCTGTAGTTCTGATCTATGGTTCTTCCTGGTTCAAGAAAACGAGCCTGGAATGATTCATTCCTCAGATTACTGATTTCATATGCGAAGTTTGTTTTAAGGCTTAATCCAAAAAATGGTTTTATTTCGAGGGATGTATTTGAGAACAACTTATTTCCCGGATTATTCTGACGTACTTTTTCCAGCATGGCTACCGGGTTACGCAAATCGGCTTCAACACTGTATCCTTCGGCGAGTGCCCAGCGAGGAACAGTTCCACCATATAACTGGTTGCCTGATTCATCGTATTCATATACAGTTGAAAACCTCGGATATGCCATTGCTGTGAAGATTGTACCTGTGTGACCATCGCCAACACTGCTTTTGCCATTGGTATAATCATAAACAGTACTCTGTTTTAAAGTTACCCAATCTGCTAATGCAAAATCAACATTTAACCTTGAGGTGAGTTTTTCGGCATGGGTTGTTATAAGTGTTCCTTCCGTTTTGTCATAGCTGACCGATCCAAGGGCTTTAACGGTTTTTGATCCTCCACTGAGTGTTAAATCGTAATGATTCATCTTTCCGGGACGGAAAACTGCGTCTGTCCAATCGGTGCGTGTAACATTGCCGTATGGGAAAAGCAAAGGATTATACGTTGTGGGTACAGTTTTTCCGGCTGCCACCGAAGCATCTTTCCAAACCATATTAAACTGTTCGGAAGTGAGTACTTCAGGTAAGCGCCAGGCTTCCTGAACGCCCGACCAAACGTTGGCATCAATCTTGAGTTTTCCTTCATTTGCCTGCTTGGTCGTAATTAAAATAACTCCGCCTGAACCTGCAAATGCACCATATATTGCAGCTGATGCAGCATCCTTCAGTACTGTTACTGATTCAATATCAGCAGTGTTGTAAGGTGCATTTGGAACCCCGTCAACAACAATTAATACCGCATCCCCATTTTTATTTCCTTTTCCCCTTATATTTATTACAGGTGTTCCGGTTGGGTCGCCGGTTTGGGTTACCTGTACTCCTGCCATTTGCCCTTGCAGCATATTGCCCAACGAAGCCGGGCGGCCTTTGAAATTTTCTCCGACCTTTAAGGTGGAAATCGCTCCCGAAAGGTCTTGCTTTCGTGCATTTGCATAGCCTGTTACTACAATGCCATCAAGGCCTATTGCATCAACTTCCAGGTTTACATTAATAACTGTCTGCTTGTCGATTGCCTGTTCAAGGGTTTTCATTCCTACATAAGTGAAAACTAATGTGTTTCCCTTTTCAGGTACCGAAATTTTATAATTACCATTTATATCGGTCAGAGTAGCGGCTGATGTTCCTTTCACAACAACTGATACTCCGGGGATCGTAAGCCCGTCACTAACTGACTTTACACTACCGCTTACCTGTGTTTGAGCATTTACCTGCAGCGAAATAAATGCAAGAATTAATAATGCGTAATAATGGATTTTCATAGCGTTTTTGTTATTGGTTGATTAAAAATACTTGGTCGGCACAGCAGCATTTTGATCGCATCTGGCTCAAATTGGGGTTTGGGGTCTGGTTTGTTCATCTTCTTCTGATTTTGGTTTGGTGGGGTTTGGTTTTTGATTTAATAAAATGTAATGGTCTTAATGTGAAAAGTATAGGCTTTTATTGTCTTGGTAGTTACAACTGATAGATATCGTTTCAGTCAGATGTTGTAAAGTAAAAAAGTGGTGTGTTGGTAGTATTTCTCTGTTTAGTTAATACAAGTGAGGAAAACTATGCAGGCTTTATTAGTTATAAGGAACTCAGCTGGTATGAAGTTGAGCGTATGCGGCAGGCCTTATCAGATTTACTAACATTTTGGATACCTATCTTTATCCTGAGTTGGTTCAATGAAAGTTGATTATTCCCAATCAATGTTAATTCTCATAACAAATGTAATATCGAAAATAAAAAATAGCGAATGAAAATGCGTATTAAAAACCTCAATTTGCGTAAATTTAATCTGTAATGTTAAATAATATAAACATGATAAATGGATGTTGTTCAAATCCCTTGCTTGCGACGGGCAATAATAATACAAGCACCCATCCAAAAAGATAGTGTAGCAACGATTCTTGTTTTTTGAAATCTGGTACTTGTTTGCCTGGTAAAATCAGATGTTTTTAACGATAATGCGATAATATGTCATGCAAAAATTATTTGAGCTGAAAGGAATCAGTTTTTGCTCCTGATATAGTTTATTTACTCTTCAGGGCTTTTTCAATTGCCTTTTCTGCCAGCGGTTCCATCACTTTATACCCGGCTTTGTTGGGATGAACCCCGTCTTCAGAGTATTCCTTTTTCAGCCCTTTACGTTCATCCGCCATCGGCGAATAATAATCGAGGTAAGTAAATCCATTGTCAGCGGAGTATTTTTTAATCCAATCATTAAGTGCAATAATTCTTTCTGATGGAAAAACTCCCGGATTCCAGGGAAAATCATAGGCAGGCAAAACAGAACAAAGAACCACTTTTATTCCATGAAATTTAGCAAGTTCAGTCATTGAAGCTATATTAGCCTCAATCATTTCGAGCGTTGCAGGTCCTGTATTGCCGGCAATGTCATTTATTCCTGCTAAAATTACCACCACCTCAGGCTTCAGATCAATCACATCAGGCCTGAACCTTACCAGCATTTGTGGTGTCGTTTGGCCACTGATGCCACGATCATAATAAGGCCTTCCGGCGAAAAATTCGGGACATGTATATTGCCAGCCTTCAGTTATAGAATTACCCATAAATACAATTCTTTTTTCTCCGGAAGCTGGCAAACCAAGTTTTTCATTTTCGGCACGATAACGAGCCAGGTTCGGCCAGTCCGTTTTTATTCTTATTAATTCGGACTTTTCCCAGTCCGTCATTTCTTGTTGCGCATGTACAAAAGGCCCCATAAATAGAAGTATTGATAGTATCGGAAGGAATATTTTTTTTGTTTTCATGATATATTAAAGTTTTAGTACTGTTTAACGTATAAATGATGATGGTTTTTTGTAAAGATTTGTAATGTATAGAAATTAGAAATTCTAAACCCCCAAATTCTAATCCCTAAACACTAACCCCTTTCTAAATAAACCTCCTTTTTACAAAATCCTTCAGTCTGGCAAGTGTTTCATGTTTATGTTCCCATTCCGCAGAATGGTACTTTTGTAAAATCCAGTTCGCTTCGTCCAGATTAACTGCTTTGTTGATCCTGTGAATAGCTTCATCATATTTCTCTGCACTGTTTCCAAAAAGGTCGCTGATAATGCTGAATTTATCGTTGAGTCCAATCCCGGTTATCAGATCAGCAATAGGCTGAAACTGCAACCGCGATCCCATAACGCTCTTCGCCTGTGCTGAAGCCATAGTTTCGCTCAGCGATTTACTGCCTAAATTAAACTTATCGGCTAGCATGGCCGGGGCTGGTTCAGGAGTTTCCGGATTGGCGTTTTCTGCTGCCGGTGGAGTGGATTCTTCAATTTCTGGTGGTGCAAATCCAGTACTTTCCTGGTTTTCAACAACGGTTTCAGGGGCACTTTCAGTTATTAATTCTTCAACAGCCATATCAGGTGTTGCATTATCAGATCCTGATTTGTAAAACAGTTTGTTTTCTGTCTCCGGTTCAGTTAGGGATTCAGGTTCCGCTTGAGGTTGAGGAGGTGCCTCGGTTGGCTCAGGAGAAATGTACTGTTTCTCACTGAATATCGGAGTAGCTGGAGCAGCAGGTTGCTGATCAGAACTTATCCCGGGTTTTTGGGATGGAACGGCAGTATTAACTTTTACTTCAGGTTTGGTTAATGTGTCCTGAAGTGTCAGGTTTATATATCCGATATGTTTAAAAGTATCATAAAGCTTTCGAAGATCATCGAGCATCAGATCAAGTTCCAATTGCGAAATAGTGCCTGCCGGAACATATAATTGATTGTACCTTGATACTACTTTTCTGATCAGATCGTCGGCATCGCGGGTTAAACGGTTTAATTCCATGAGTTGGGTAAAAGTTAATGGTTAATGGGGAAATGGTTAATGATCATTCGAATGTTTTCAGTTAAAAATAGGTTGTTCTTTTAATCGTATTTTAGAATTCATTGACAAAACAACCGGAATCGTTATTCGTACCTCGCAAATCCTTAAAACTCCTTTCCGGCATAACATTCTTATTTATCAACTTGTAAAATGTTGAAAGCTGGCAGTTTACCTTGTTTTTGTTGAAAGAATTTGTGTTTTATCATGAGTTTTGGCTACAAAAAGAAACAATTATTTCATTAAGTTTGCGTTTCCAATCAGGTGCTAAAATTAACAAAGAATAAACTACCCTGCTTATGTTTCTTGAAAAATCCACTAACAATCCATCACAAGGCAGAGGCTGGATCGAAGTTGTAGTCGGTTCGATGTTTTCCGGTAAAACCGAGGAGTTGATCCGAAGGCTCACCCGGGCGCGTATTGCCAGGCAAAGAGTGGAAATATTCAAGCCCGAGATAGATAAACGTTATGATGAAACAAATGTTGTTTCGCACAACGAGAACAGTATCCGATCCATTCCTATCCAAAATGCAAGCCAGATATTACTTTATATTGATGGTATGGATGTAGTAGGAATTGATGAAGCTCAGTTTCTGGATGATGATCTTTCCGCCGTATGCAATTATATAGCCAACCAGGGAATCCGGGTGGTTGTAGCCGGCCTGGATATGGATTTTCAGGGAAAGCCTTTCGGGCCAATACCTGCCCTGATGGCAACAGCCGAATATGTTACCAAAGTTCATGCGATATGCATGCGGTGCGGAGATCTGGCCCATTATTCGCATCGCACTGTGGTTAGTGAAAAGCTTGTTTTATTAGGCGAAAAAGATAATTATGAGCCTCTGTGCCGCAAATGCTATTCGGATACCAAAACAGGATTTAAAGATTGATTTCTACCGCATACCTTCAAAAAAATACGTTCTGAAAAAATAATTGATGAAAAATTTCCTGATTGTCTCCATACTGGCAGTATTGCTGGTAGCATGCACCTCCAAACCTAAAGAAACATTCGTTACCGTTACAACGCCCTATGGTGATATTGTTGTAAAACTCTACGATAGTACCATCAGGCACAAGGAAAATTTCGTGAAACTTGCTGATGCCGGATATTTTAACGGGACTCTTTTTCACCGGGTTATAGAGAAATTTATGATTCAGGGTGGGGATCCCAGTTCAAAAAATGCCATGCCCGGAGCATTACTCGGTGATGGCGACACCAATTATACAATTCCATTCGAATATGTGCCATCCTATCTGCATAAGCGGGGTGCTTTTGCTGCTGCACGCGAAAGTGATGATGAAAATCCTTTAAAAGCATCCTCGGCATCGCAGTTTTATATTGTACAGGGAAAAGTTTTTACCAACGATGAACTCAATGCTGTGGAGCAGAAAGTGGAGCGCCGCACCAAGCAGTACATTATGATGGACCTGTTGAAAAAAGAAGGCAAGGAAGATGAACTGAAAGCTTTCAGGCAAATGTCGGATAACCGTGATACAGCCAGTATCCGGCAGATGATTAATAAATACCGTAATGCAGTCGAAGCCCAATATATGCGGACTACACCTTTCATGATTACAGATGAGCAACGTCGTATTTATACTACAATCGGAGGTACACCTCATCTTGATGGGGCTTATACCGTTTTTGGAGAAGTGATAAGCGGCATGGAAATTGTTGATCAGATAGCAGCCGTGCAGACTGACACAAATGATCGCCCTGTCCAGGATATCCGCATGACAATAAAAGTATTGCGTAAAGAATAAAACTTTTACCATAGCTCTATGTAAATTTCTCAAATTCCCACATCACTTGGTTTTTTAGTTCCTAATTCTCTCTATCTCCTTTCGCCCCATCTCCTCTCTCCATTTCTCCCACTCATTCTCCTGATTCAGAAATCAAAATAAAAGATCAAAAGTTACGTTTAACACAAATCAAACTTAGCCACATGAAGCGAACGCTCTTTTTAACCTTAACCCTTATCATTCTTTTTATGACGGAAATAGATGCCCAGAAAGTAACCAAAGTGCTTATTCATACCGATTTAGGTGATATCAAAGTTGCACTTTACAACGATACGCCCAAACACCGCGATAATTTTGTTAAACTTGTCAAAAATGGTTTTTATAACGGATCACCATTTCATAGAGTTATAAAAGGTTTTATGGTACAGGGCGGAGGTGCTCCGGCAGGATTACCCGAAATGAGCGACAGGGTTCCGGCTGAATTTGTACCGGCCCACATCCACAAAAAAGGTGCACTGGCAGCAGCCCGGATGGGCGACCAGGTTAATCCTAAAAAGGAATCTTCAGGTTCACAATTTTATATTGTACAGGGATCTAAAGTAACCGCGGAACAACTTAACCAGTATGATCAAAAGCGTGCTGTAAAATACACTGCCGAGCAACGCACTACCTATAC
>JFJP01032305.1_pt1 | contig 15421 bp, 15 predicted proteins | sample 431651 | NCBI WGS metagenome assembly JFJP01 (sample SAMN02602958, study PRJNA72255) | Microbial mat metagenome, whole genome shotgun sequencing project. | biome: fresh water; feature: sink hole; material: water; isolation source: purple microbial (photo- and chemosynthetic) mats found in... | reverse complement strand
TATGGCTTCGGGAGTTGTGGATGTAGCTGCTGTCGTGGTAACTTCAACAGAGGTTGTGGCTTCGGGAGTTGTAGATGTAGCTGTAGTCGTTGTATCTATTGGGGGGGGTGGAGTCGTCTCAGTGCCAACCGTTGCGACAACAGCAGTGGTATCTGTAGAATCTACGGGAGCAGAGATTGTAGTTGTCGCGTCTATAGTGGTTGCACTAGGACTTGACGTACTGGTAGTATCGGTCGTTACAGGTGCGTCCCCAATAGGAGTCGTGGTGACAACTGTCGAATCCCCCGGATTGACGGCAGTGGTATTTGCCAATTCTTCAGCAGATATGGTAGCAGTTCCCATTGCACATGCGATGAGAAGAAATAAAACTTTGCGTTCCATGTTAATTCCCCAAATGAACCTGACATTCTTGATTGACGTTGCGTTCAAGACCAAACCACAGGTTGTCAACAAGTTACTTTGTCAAGTGTGAAGTGATAATTGTAGTGTTCGTTTAATACCTACTCATTTGATTTTACTATTGCTTCCTAGTCGTCATCTTCCCACCTTTTAGTTTACCTAAGAAGCAGAGGATGGTATCAGCGGTCGTTTTAACTTGACGAGTGGCAAATGTTAGCCTATTTTCTAGTTATCAAAGCTACTTTGCCATTCTATGAAAATGAACTTTCAAACTGGATATAAAAACGAACCTGCTGAATTGGATCGTGGGCAGGGTTACGTCGGACAGGACTGATAGTCCTTCAAGGACTATCAGTCCTAAACAGTGCGTTTGCTATATGGTTGCGAGTGATCGTGGGCAGGGTCGCGATTGATCGTGGGCAGGGTTACGTCTGATCGTGGGCAGGGTCGCGGTTGATCGTGGGCAGGGTTACGTCTGATCGTGGGCAGGGTCGCGGTTGATCGTGGGCAGGGTCGCGGTTGATCGTGGGCAGGGTTACGTCTGATCGTGGGCAGGGTTACGTCTGATCGTGGGCAGGGTTACGTCTGATCGTGGGCAGGGTTACGTCTGATCGTGGGCAGGGTCGTTAAACCTGACAGGTTTTAGAAACCCTTCAGTAAAGTTTCGCAATAATATCGCCAGTGACTAAGCAATCGTTTATAATGAACTGAATTATAGTCGTTTGATTTACCTCAATATCATAAAGCCTGTCGATTTACTAAGATGAAGCACCAACTTAGATGTTTGTTGTTCAATCCCAACGAATCGCGGTTATTGAATTGTAATCCATTGATACTAACAATTATGGCTCGCTACTCATCAACTACCATGAAGAGTGAGTTTACCAACTTAAAGAAGGAATCTGATCATGTTTTATCGACACAAAATTATTGCAGGGGCTTTGCTAACTACCTTGTCTTGTTGCACGGTTTCACTGTTTGCAGCCGATGATGTAACCACGCCGCCGCCAACCACCACTGAAACGCCAACTACTCCAACCACTCCACCGCCAACTACTACTGAAACGCCGACTACGCCGACAACTCCAACTACGCCGACAACTCCAACAAGTGGTTCTGAAGCGGATAATGTACCCCAAGGTGCTAATCGGTTCTCGCCGGGCGGCAGGGGAGTAGAGAATACATTGGATTCAGCGACCGATGTGGATTTCTATAAGTTCACATTGCGCGACCCCGGTAGCATGACGATTGAATTGAACCAAAAAGCTCCACGCCTCAACTCTAGCATCGGTTGGCAGGTTGATCTGTACTCGGGTGACGCAGTTTAATCAACGTTATATCGGAAATCTGTCTCGCACCACTGAAGTCGATTATTACCGTTTTAGCCTGACCGCTGATGATTTGGTGTCAATTAACTTGACTCAGGACAGTCCGGGAGTCAATTCGACCTTGGGCTGGACGCTTACTTTATTCTCTGCCCAAACTTTGGATGTTCCATTGCAATCTGTTAATATGACAGAAACGGCATCGGCGGTGAGTTTGCCTGCTAATTTGCCATTGACGGCTGGCGTGTACTATTTGCGAGTAAATTCGCTCAATCCTCAATCTGTGTCCGCTAACAGCTATCAAATTACGGTCAACGCGACCAGTCAGGGGGATCCGAATCGGGTGTGTGCGGAAGTGATTGCTTATGGACAACATCCAGTGACGCTGCGTTGGGCTGCCTTCCCGACTCCATGTGACATTCCTGTGGGTTGGGTCAGTCAATTAACTGCTCCTGATGGTGTAAGTTTGCAAGCAACGGGTGCAATGAAACGTCCGCGTTTTGCGTCAGATACCAGTTTGTTGGATATTCCAGCGGTGGAAATTCCTAACGTCACAGGCGTGATTGAGGTGTATCAGGCACAATTGCGCTTGATCAGCACGCAACCCACGTATCAATTTGAGTTAGTGCCTTCAAGTTTGGCGGCAGTGAAGTAGTCTTGTAGGAATAGCGAATGATTTTGGAGTATTTGGGGGACTAAACTTGCCAATACTCCATTATTATTTTAAAATCGTTTCTGATGATCCGCCGCTTTTGGTCTTGAAGCCCCGCGTTACAAATAGTTGTTTCTCAACCCCTGCGCACATTACAGAAGCGACGTTGATATGAGATACTTGATTTTATTGTTATTTACGCTGACCTGCACGACTGAAGCAGAGTCGGTATATAAGTTTACCAATGGTCAAGGGAATATTGAATTCAGCAGTGAAAAGCCACCGTTGGGCATTGCCTTTGAAACCATTGACATGGAAACTCACGAGACTGCATCTGCCTCCCCCCCGCCAGTCGCACCGATGTCCGTGATTCCGCCGGGAATTCCAGTGGCTGAACCGCCGTCCGTCATGCCACCCACTGTCCAAAATGTGCCAAATCCGTCAGCCTCACCTGCTCCGCCACCCAGTTCACCCCAGCCAGAAGATCAGCGTTATCAACAAGTCAGAAAAGATTTATATGAAATTTGCAATCATCTCACTTACGGATCGTTGGAACGCCGAAAATGTCGTGCCGATGCCAAACAAATCTTTCACGACAAATGCCATGACAAAGATACTCCCGTCAGTGAATTGTATCGCCGAGCTTATTGTTCGTTATCAGACAGTTATCCCATTGTGGAGTGAGTTATGCAATCAAGAATAGTAGAAATTTGGGTTGGCGTTTTTGTGGCGTTAGGGTTTTTGGCATTGTTAATGTTAGCGATGAAAGTCAGTAACTTAAGCAGCTTGTACGCCGATGCTGGCTATGAAATCACTGCCCGCTTTCGCAACGTGGGGGGCTTAAAAGTGCGTTCCCCCGTGAAGATGGCAGGGGTGCGCATTGGTCGAGTCTCACGCATTGATTTCGATAATAAAACCTATGAAGCCCTTGTCACCTTGACCATTGAACAGCAATATAATAAAATCCCCGTTGATACCAGTGCCAGTATTTTAACCGCTGGCTTACTTGGTGAACAATACATCGGACTAGAAGCGGGCGGGGATGCTGAATATTTAGTGAAGAATAGCGAGTTAAATCCATCGCTTACTCAATCCGCCGTCGTTTTAGAACAACTCATTGGCAAGTTTTTATACAACAGTGCCTCCAGCACCGGAAGTGCGAAAACTAATTAATACTTAAGGAAAAATCATGATTCGCAGTATGACCGCGTTTGCCCGCCAAGAGCAACAAAATAGTTGGGGACACCTCTGTTGGGAATTACGCTCGGTTAACCATCGGTATTTGGATGTTTCTGTGCGTCTGCCAGAGGAATTGCGTGGGTTGGAAACGACGGTGCGGGAGCATTTACAACAGCACTTGCGTCGGGGCAAGGTGGATTGTACCTTGTATTTTCAGCCTAATGTCAATCAGTTCACCGAGTTAAATATTAATTTGCATCTGGTGCAGCAATTGTGGCAAGCGATTCAAACTATCAATCAAGTCACAGGGAATTTAGCTCCCCCAGCTGCCTTGGATATTTTGCGTTGGCAGGGAGTGTTGGACAATCAACAGATTGATTTAAAAGCGATAGATCAAGAAATTTTGCAGTTGTTTGATGCTACTTTGGCACAATTAATCGCCCAACGTGAACGGGAAGGCGCGCAATTGGCGAGCTTATTGGCACAGCGGTGTGATGCGATTGCCGTGGAAATTAAACATGTGCGTGCTGACTTACCGTTGATTCTGAACGCATTACGGGAGAAATTGCACAGTCGTTTGGCGGAAGTGACGGAATTGAATCCCGAACGTTTAGAACAAGAAATGATCTTATTCACGCAAAAGATGGATGTCGCTGAGGAATTGGATCGGGCGGCGACTCATTTGGAAGAAGTGCGCCAAGTTTTGAATAAAAATGAAGCGGTTGGGCGGCGGTTGGAATTTTTGGTGCAGGAATTACATCGGGAAGCGAATACGTTGGGTTCTAAGGCGAATCACATTAACACAACCCGCAGTGCTGTGGAATTGAAAGTGTTGATTGAGCAGATGCGGGAACAGACTCAGAACATTGAATAAAATTTGGATTGGAATGCTTGAAATGATGATGACTGTCGTGGTGAAAATTGAGGGGATTGGCAATAATTTCCCGTTGTTGATATGACAAATGTGGTGTTGCTAAAATAGTTTATCCAATTGTCTCATGTTCTTACAACACTCAATCAAATTGCTTCTTGACCTAAGACACTCAAAAATAATATAATTTGACGCTTGTCACATTATAGCCCAAGATGAGAACGATTCATGAAACGTACCTTTCAACCCAGTAATTTAGTCCGTAAACGTCGTCACGGCTTTCGCGCCCGCATGAAAACCAAGGGAGGCAGATTAGTCCTCAAAGCCCGTCGTGCCAAAGGACGCTATCGTCTCAGCGCGTAACCGTGTCTTCCTCGCACTCATTCACTCGGCAACAGCGTTTATGCAAGCCGTCTGAATTTAAACGTGTTTTTGACCAGCCTTGTAAAGCGGCGGACGGTTACTTCATTGTTTTGGCTAAAACCAATCAATTGCCTCATGCGCGTTTGGGATTAGCCATTGCAAAGAAACGAGTGAAACGGGCGGTGGCGAGAAATCGTCTCAAACGTTTGGTTCGTGAAAGTTTTCGGCATCATCCAGAATTACTTGAAGGTTTGGATTGTGTGGTGCTGGTCAAAGATAATATCGAGCAGATCGACAATCCGCGATTATTTCATTCCTTATCAAGGCTTTGGCAACTCATCTCGAAGCGATGCAAAAAATCCTAATTTGGTTAATCACAGGGTATCGACTGATTGTGAGCCCGTATTTAGCACCCCACTGTCGATTTACCCCATCTTGTTCCGAATATGCCCTCATCGCCATTACTCAGCACGGTACGTTGCGTGGATTTATGTTAGCCATCAAACGGTTACTGCGTTGTCACCCTTGGCATCCTGGCGGTTATGACCCCGTACCTGAGCGTAAAGAAAAACCCTAACTATGGATAACTTTAGACTCGTTTTATTTATTACCTTATCTTTCATTGTATTGTTGATGTATCAAGCATGGTTGCAAGATTATGGGCCCAAACCCCAACCCGCACCACCTGCCCAAGATTTAAGTCAAGTCCCCGTCGCGCCAAACACGACGACCGCCAGTAGCGCACCGGAAATCGACAAAATTACGGGTACGCCTGACATTCCTAGCGCGGCACTGCCAGCAACGCAAGGGCAACGGGTGTTGGAATCACATTCGCGAGTGAAAATTCAAACTGACGTGTTAGCACTCGAATTAGACACATTGAACGGCGATGTTCGACAACTTGATCTCTCGAAATATCCAGTTGATTTAAAAGAAAAAGACAATTTAGTGCGCTTGATGACCGATGAAATGCCCCATTTTTTCATCGCACAGTCAGGAATTTTGCCCGGCTGCGGTTCGCCCTCAAGCCCGATGATTTATCAAGCAGAACAAAACAGTTATCAACTGGCAGCTGGCGCAGATAAATTACAAGTTGTTTTAAATTGGCAAAATGATGCTGGCTTGAAAATCTCCAAAATCTACACCATGCAACGCGGCAGTTACGTGATTGATGTACAACATAAAATTGAAAACCATTCGCCAGATGCGTGGAATGGCTGTATTTATGCCCTGTTGCAACGCACCGATGTGGTCGAAGTGGGTCATAATTCAATGGTTTACACTTATCTGGGCGGGGCGGTATCCAGTCCCACGCATCGTTATGAAAAAATTCAATTTAGCGAAGTGAAAGATGGAAAGGTGACTTTAGATAAACGTCCCGGCTGGCAGGAAGGTTGGTTGGCGATGGTGCAACATTACTTTTTCGCGGCGTGGTTGCCTGAAAGTGATAAGATTTTTCATTACTACACTCGGTTGTTGTCGCAGGGAAATCGTTATGTTTTAGGCATGTACAGCGAACCTCAGACGATCAAGGCGGGTGGCGAACAAACTTTTAATTTGCGTCTTTACACCGGACCCAAGTTACAGAATTATTTGGAAGGGATTGCCACAGGTTTAGATTTAACAGTGGATTACGGCTGGTTGTGGATGATTGCCAAACCGTTGTTTTGGATACTGGAATTTATTTATAAATGGGTGAATAATTGGGGCTGGGCGATTATTATTCTTACCATCATGATTAAATTGGCATTTTTCCACCTTTCCGCCACCAGTTATAAATCTATGGCACACATGCGCCGGCTGCAACCACGATTGGAATCGCTGAAAGAACGCTATGCCGATGATAAAGCGAAATTAAATCAAGCGGTGATGGATTTATACCGTCATGAAAAAGTCAATCCGCTGGGGGGGTGTTTGCCAATTTTGGTGCAAATTCCGGTATTTATCGCATTGTACTGGGTATTGTTGGAAAGCATTGAATTACGGCAAGCTCCGTTTATTTTGTGGATTCAAGATTTGTCCATGCCCGATCCATTTTTTGTACTGCCATTGATTATGGGGGCGACGATGTTGGTGCAGCATTTCCTCAATCCCGCGCCGATTGATCCCGTGCAACAAAAAGTAATGTTAGTGCTACCGATTGTATTTACAGGATTTTTTGCTTTCTTCCCAGCAGGTTTAGTGTTGTATTGGGTGGTCAACAACGTATTATCCATCGCACAGCAGTGGGTGATTACCAAGAAGATTGCTGGAAATCTCAGCGTTTCAGGACATTTGTAACCTAAATGCAGTTTTTCGCAACTCTTCATTAGAATCAATCGGTTGAGCACATTGGTCTAATTTGCCAACTGATTGATATTACAATAAAATTCTAAAACTGTCTGAACGGTTGACTTGAAAGTTAAAATTTTATCCGTGTCCCCAAGTTATAATTATTTTGCTGATTCGCTAACTGATTGATATCAAGATGTAATTTTAGAACTATCAGAACTATTGCAAGGTGAAACAATGATTAATATTGGAATTGTTGGTGGTACAGGCTACACAGGTGTAGAATTGCTGCGCTTACTGTTGGGACATCCCAAAGTGCAGATTCAAGCAGTAACCTCACGCGGTGAGGCGGGGACACGGATTGCAGACATGTTTCCTAATTTACGCAAGCGGTTAGCATTGAATTTTACGGAACCAACTCTAGGAAATCTTGCGCAATGTCAACTGGTATTTTTTGCCACGCCCAATGGAACGGCAATGAAAATGGCAGAAGAATTGTTGCAAGCGGGTATTAAAATCATTGATCTTGCCGCAGATTTTCGGATTAAAAACGCGGAGTTATGGTCACAATGGTACATGATGGATCACAGTTGTCCTCATTTATTAGCTGAAGCCGTCTATGGTTTACCAGAAATAAATCGTGCCGCCATTGCCCAGGCGCGGTTGGTTGCCAATCCGGGCTGTTATCCCACAGCAGTACAATTGGGATTAATTCCGCTATTAGAAGCTGGGTTGGTTCAAGTTGATAATTTAATTGCCGATGTCAAATCGGGAGTGAGTGGCGCGGGACGCAAAGCCACCGTTGGCATGTTGATGGGAGAGGTTGGCGAAAGTTTCAAAGCCTACTCTGTTGCTGGACATCGCCATCTCCCGGAAATCGAACAAGGTTTAAACATGTTCACCAAAGTTCCAGTGCATTTAACTTTTGTGCCCCATTTACTTCCGATGATTCGTGGAATTCATGCCACATTGTATTCATCATTGTACAATAAAGAAATTGATTTACAACAACTTTATGTCAAGCGTTATCAGAATGAACCGTTTGTTGATGTATTGCCGCCGGGCAGTCACCCTGAAACACGCAGCGTGCGCGGGGTAAATACCTGCCAAATAGCGATTCATCGTCCCCAAAATAGCAATACTATAGTGGTGCTTTCAGTGATTGACAACTTGGTAAAGGGTGCTGCGGGGCAGGCAGTGCAAAATATGAATATTATGTTTGGCTTACCAGAAACAACAGGATTAGATGGAATTGGATTATTACCATAGCTATGTCATATCAATACTTCGGACAGTTTTTCACAACTACTTATCAAAATCAATAAGTTATAATTATTTTCTGATTTGCTAACTGATTGATATTAAAATATAATTTTAGAACTGTCCGAACTGTTGATGATAGAGACAGGTGATGAAATTTATCCCTTTCACCTAGCGTTGATTATTATTGAATCATAACAAATTTAAGTTTTCATCCTGAGAATTGCCGTCAACGAGGTTGATCACTGGTATTTAATCTAAAACCGGTTTTTCCGGAGCGACAGAGGGTACTGATATCGAATCAATTTGTGGTTTATCCCAAGAACCAGTCACATGATATTGATAATTGACACTTTTCCCAATTTCATTTTCAAGCAGCTTCTGCAAAATAATGGCAATTGCCCCCACTCCTAATCCACCAACTAAGGCACCAGCAATTGGCAACGTATTAAAAACGTGAGGAAACACATTAACAATTTGATTATACTCATGTTTAACCAAATCAGTTTGACCTTGGATTTCTATGCGTGCCGCTGGTGCTTGAATAATCACATGATCCGTATGAGCTAACCCGCGATCCAATACGAATTCCCCGATGATATCTGAAAAAGCGAAGCCTTTAGAAAATATATCACTGAAATCTAAAATAATTCGACGCGGCAATACCTGCAAATCAAACAAACCAATCACTCGTCCCACTCCCGGATCCACATCCACAATCTGCCCATCGGTCAGTAGAAATCGCAATTTTCCTATCAATTTCGCTAACTTAAACCGGTAAGGCGTATCAAACCAATGTGCATCAACTTCAATTTGCGCATAACCTTTGGAAATCGGCGAATTGGTAAATCCCAGCTTTTTCAAAAATAGCGGAATATTTTTACTGTCCAGCCACAAGGTAAGCAAAGTATCTTGTTGATTATTAACGTATTTCCATTCACCTTTTGCTGCCAAATTCAAACCATCGTTTTTCGCTTCCAACAACTCAATAAACAAACCTTCGGGCGTGGGACGAGTATATAAATTGACATTGCCTAACGCCAGCTTACCCAATTGAAAATTATCCGCATGAAACGTGAAAATCGGCAGTTCACGCGGGTCAGTGGTATCTTTCGGCTCATTTTCTAACAATTCGGGCGGATCATCCTCTTGAGGCGGTTTTTCTTGAGTCTGATCAAACTGAATTTTACCATCGATGCCCTGCCCAACCAAGGAAACATGCCAGATTTCATCCAGTAACTTGGCTTTTAAACTCACTTCAGCGAATATTTGCCCAAACAGGTCTAAATGATCAGTTTTCACATCAATTAAAAATGGAACCGGAAACTTATCATCTTTATTTTTATCATTTTTTTCTTTCTCCCCAAATAACGTTTGTTGCCAAGCCCGCCACGCCAATTCCGGAGTGCGTCCCGCCAAATGCAGCACCGGTGCGTCTGGTAAATCAACTGGAGTATCTTGCCCCAACACAATATTGCCGCGAGTCAAGCCATGAGCAAAACTTAAGGTGGTACTGAGCATTTTTGCAAAACTTACTCGAACTACGGTATCACCCAACTTGGGCACCAACGCGTGAAGTTGAAATGGTAAAACTTGTTCCGCAGTTTTAAGCAGTGGTTTGGGGAAATCCAGCACCATCCCTTGCATGTCGCTGTGCAGATAAATATCGGTGTAACTGGTTTCTGGATGTTTTGTTTTAAAAACGCGCACCTTGCCCTGTAACAGCATGGAACCGGACAAATGTTTATAAATGTGTTGCCAGTTTTCAAACTCCGAGCTGACGTTGTACATTTGTTGATAAATGAAATTTCTATCTACTTGACCTGAAAGCGAAATAAAGATCAATTTTTCATGATTGGCTTGTGGCAGGATGTTGATGGTAAAATCAAGAGGCGTATCAGATAATTTGCCGTGCATCATGTCACTCGCCAACTGTTTCCCGTCAAAATACAAGGCACCGGTCACATCAGTGAGTTTTATTTTCAAGCTGTCATCGTTAATAATTGAATTCTTGAACAAAATTTTAACAAATGTCGTATTAGGCGCGGCAGAGAATGGAATGTGCATTTTAAGCTGCACCGTTACATTTCCTTCCACTTCTAAATTTCCCTTGCCAACATCGATATCTTTATGGAGAGGGCTGTTTTGAATAAATTTAATGCTATCTGCCCCAGTGCCCGCCAATTCCCCAACAAAATCTAAAGCTGGTTCGTCCTTGGTAATATCTTCAATAATAGCAGTCGCTTGGAGCATCTTACTGCGATAAATCATGCCACTTTGCGAAACTAGAGTCACCGTGCGTCCTTGAATGCGCAACGAGGTGGTTAAATTTTCGACGGGGGGCCACTCCTTTTCATATTTCAAGTGTACTTTTTCTAAAATTGTTCGCAGTTGCAAATTCTTCTGATCCAGCAGTCGATTAATCGCGCCTTGAATTTTGAGCTCTGCCGTTTTAAAACTTCCTGAAAGTAAAGAATTTTTAAACCATTTTACGGTTGCTGGCAACAATTTATCCGGAATGTAGCGATGAATCTGGTTGACCTGTCCGTGACGCAGTTGAAGGTTCAAATTCACACTAGGAACTTGGGTTGGTTGCTTGCCAGCTTGAGTCGCCACCGGCACAATGGCAAGAAATTGATGGATGATGAAACTCCATTGGCTATCTTTTTGTTTCCATTGACAATCTAGTTGCAAATTTTCTAGTTTTAGCGAATGACTGTACCACTGATCCTGATTCAGCACCAAAATTGCTTGTTGAATTTTGAGCCGAGTTTGGGGCAAATTCAGTTCAAGCAGTCCGCTAAAATTGATTGTGGGTAGATTGAGACTAAATTGAATTTTTAATGTAGTTAACTCTTTGTTATAGCTTAAAATTTTTCCTTCAAATTTGAATTGTTGCGGCTTGTCGTTGTTGTTAGACAAATAGGCTTGGATAATAATTTTTTGCCCATCCTCCTGACGTTGCAGGGAAACGGTGATATCGTGCAAACTCACTGGTTTATTTTCCGTTTCTAGCCAAGTTAGGGCGGGAATTTCTACCGTCAATTCTTGTTGTTGTAGTATCCAATGCAAAAATGTGATGAGTTGGGGATTATCGGTAGGAGAGGTCGCCCGCGCAGGTTGAATGAACGAAGCTGTCATATAACTCATTGAATAAATAATAATTAATTGACATATAAACAATGCTACATGATGCAATATTTTACGCATAGTTAATTGGGGTTTGAGAAAAATCGTCATTGATGGCTAACATGCTTGAGTTAAGGTTTTTTGGCAATATTTGTGGTTGCAGGGCTGAAAATTTATGTCCATTCCCCTTTGAAATACTGATATAATAGACTTGACAACTTAAACAGTTGATTAGCGCAGTCCTTATTTGCTTAACTAATTCAATATATTAGTGATAATTATACCATCTTCTCTAAAAATTGAACTGCTATTTAAAATGCCTCGGGACGGTACAATATCAGTACCAATTTTATCGAATATTTATCTAACAAACTGTTTTTTAACGATATATCCTCACTTTAATGTTTAGTTTAAAATCAGACTGTTAGCCTATTTTGGGATAGGTAGTGATAATAACTAGGTTTTTATTATCACAGATTTTTCCCAAATAACTGTTTTATACGGTAAAATAAATTACGCTTGATGTCTTAAAGTCATCTCCTTATTTTTGACCAATCTCAATAAATGATGATTTTTTTGACAGTAACTGATTGATTTAACTCACTACTCATAACCCGCCTGACCAGTTTTTCTTGGATCGGGTCAAATTGTAACAGATGATACCAAATTCTCCCAATGCCGCTCCAGCGATTGATACCCAAATGCTGTCACAAATGAAGCTTATTATGGGAGCTGAGTTACAAAGCCTTTTTATTCAATACTTTATCGACGACATACCATTGCAACTTGAAGAACTTCGGGCGGCTATTGTCACTATGGATATTACCAAAATTCGCCAAAAATCTCATCGTATTAAGGGCGAAAGTTTGCAGATGGGCGCGAATCAATTTGCTGCAACGTGTGAATTGATTGAAAATATGACAAAAGAGCTAGGTGAGGTAAATGAGCAAAAATATCATGAATATTTAGAAAAATTGAAAATTGAGTTCTCAAGAGTAAAAATTTCATTGCAGCAGGAAAAAGATCATGAAAACTAAAAAACCTACTATTCTAGTCGTTGATGATGCCCCGCTGATGCGCCGTATCTTATTGGAAGTATTGAGTCGCTTTGGCTATCATGTGGAAACGGCGGAAAATGGGCAGCAAGCCATTGATTTTTTCCTTGTCAATCGTCCAGATTTGATTTTAATGGATGCCGATATGCCGATTCTTGACGGAGTAGCGGCGTGTGCCCACATTCGCGGGTTGGCGGGTGCCAAATATTTGCCGATTATTATCGTGACAGCCTTTGTGGGACGGGATTGGGTAGATCGGGCTTTTGCCGCAGGTGCGACCGATTATGTCACGAAACCGGTAAATTGGGATGTTTTGCGCAATCGCATTCAGTATATTCTTCAAGCGAAACAATCAGAAGAAGCATTATTTGAAGAAAAAGAAAAAGCACAAATCACTTTAGCCTCCATTGGCGACGGCGTGATTACTACCAACGCTCACGGTGAAATTGATTACCTCAATCCGGTTGCCAGTAAATTAACCGGCTGGCACATCGAGGAAGCAAAAGGTCTGCCGCTGAATCAGGTTTTTTGCTTAGTCGATGAAAATGACAAGCAACCGATTGAATTTCCTATTCAATTATGTCTCACTGGCAATATTATTAAATTACCTGAGCATACTAATACTGTTTTGAGCCATCGCGACCGGCAACATTTTTTCGCAATTGAAGATTCTGCCGCGCCAATCAAAGATAAACAAGGAAATATCATCGGAGTGGTATTAGTGTTTCACGATGTGACTGAAAATCACAAAATGAATCAACAACTTGCCTACCAAGCCAAACACGATGCGTTGACCAATTTATTCAATCGGCATGAATTTCATCTGCGCCTGAAAACGTTGTTAAATCAATGGCACGCGCAAGCGACTTCGCAACATTCCTTGATGTTTTTAGACCTTGATCAGTTTAAAACCGTCAACGATACTTGTGGACACGAAGCCGGCGATGAGTTATTGAAAGATGTGGCATTATTGTTGGAAAAAATCATAAAAAACTCCCGCATCTATACTCAAGCGACCTTGGCGCGGCTGGGAGGGGACGAGTTTGGCTTACTTTTAGAAGATTGTAATTTAGAGAATGCCCAGAAGTTAGCAAATATGCTGTGTGAGGCGATCCAAAATTTAAAATTCTATTGGGAAGACGAGCAGCAGGTCAATGGCAAGCGAGTTTTCAACATTGGGGTGAGCATCGGTTTGGTGCCAATCAGTGCGCAAACGGTTAATGATAAAAGTTTATTGGCAATGGCGGATCTATGCCGCTAAAAATGCTGGGCGTAACAATGTTCATGTTTACAAAGATACTGATTTAATTGACGAAATTGAATGGGTGTCGCTGCTAAATCATAGTTTAGAGAGTTTGGATGGCTTCAAGCTATTTTATCAGCCCATTATCAAAACGAGCAGCTTTGGCACAGAAACTCCGCAGGAAGTATGGTATGAGGTGTTACTGCGAATGCACACTCCAAAAGGGCATATTGCGTTATACGCTTACGGCATCGCTGGATAAATGGGTGCTGAATGCCTGCATTACTTGGCTCAAATGTCGTGATCTCAGTCAATTTAAACTATTGAATATTAACATTTCTGGACACTCGCTCAACGATAAAACTTTTATCACCAGCATTGTGGAACGTCTCAGTTTGCCCGATGTTCCAGTAAATAAATTATGTTTTGAAATCACGGAAGCCGCTGCCATCACTAATTTTTCCAACACGCTCAAATTTATCACTGAATTGAAGAAGTTAGGCTGTCGATTTGCATTGGATGATTTCGGCAGTGGCATGTCGTCGTTTAGTTATTTGAAAAATTTACCCGTTGATTTTATTAAGATTGATGGCGGATTCATTAAAGGTATGCTGAAAGACAAGGTTGATCTCGCGGTAGTTCGGTCGATTAATGACATTGCCCATGAAATGAATTTATGTACAATTGCAGAGTTTGTGGAAACTGAGGAAATTTTTCAGTATTTACAAGAGATTAAAGTTGATTATGTACAAGGCTATTGGATCGGCAAACCGCAACCGTTACCATTGTAACTAATTGTTATAATTAAACATTTTCAAATTTCGCTGTGAGATAAATAATTAAGCAGATAAATCGAGGAAAAACTCATGTCCAAGTTATTATTGAGTATTTTATTATTTTTAGCATTGAGCAGTTGTGTCACCAATCAGTTAGGACGTTCGCAACTCTCTCTTTTGCCTGGAGATAAATTGGCAAAAATGGGCTTGCAAGCCTTCAGTCAGATCAAACAGGATACGCCCATTGCAACCAATCGGCAGGTCAATACTTATGTCAATTGCGTGGTAAAATCGTTGTTGCGCGCCTTTCAAAGCAATAATACATCTTGGGAAGTTGTGGTGTTTCGCAGTGATGAGGTAAATGCGTTTGCGTTGCCGGGCGGTAAAATTGGTGTTTATGAGGGATTATTGCCCGTAGCAAATTCGCAGCATCAATTGGCAGCGGTGTTAGGTCATGAAATTTCACATGTTTTACTGAATCACGGTGGCGAAAAGGTATCGCAAAGTACCGTGGCAGATTTGGGGATAGCGATAGCGGGCAGTGCCTTCAAATTGGATACCAATACGCAACAAGGAAAAATGGCAATGGCAGCATTGGGATTGGGGGCGCAAGTGGGCGTGTTGTTGCCTTACGGGCGGTTGCAGGAAACGGAAGCGGATCGTTTGGGATTGGAAATCATGGCGCGGGCGGGGTTTGATCCCAGAGAAAGTGTTACGTTGTGGCAAAATATGGAAAAAGCCAGTGGTGGCGGTAAGTTAGAGTTTTTATCAACCCATCCCGCCCATCAAACTCGCATCGACGCACTGCACCAACAAATGAATTATGCCTTGCAGCTTTCAAGACAATCACAAGCGGGTGGCTGGCGACCTAATTGTCATTTGTGAGCCATCATGAATC
>JFJP01038850.1_pt1 | contig 15427 bp, 12 predicted proteins | sample 431651 | NCBI WGS metagenome assembly JFJP01 (sample SAMN02602958, study PRJNA72255) | Microbial mat metagenome, whole genome shotgun sequencing project. | biome: fresh water; feature: sink hole; material: water; isolation source: purple microbial (photo- and chemosynthetic) mats found in... | reverse complement strand
TTAAAATTATTAACGGCTGAACCTGACTTATATTCGAAGTTAACCCTGTCATTACTAAATACTTTAACGCCATCAATCCAGGTCTCGAGTACGTTCATTGTTGCCAGGTTATCTACAATAACAATATCAGCCGGATCTCCTTCTCTTAACAGCCCGGCATTCAGCTTATAATGTTCAACAGGGTTAACGGTAGCACTTCTTATAACGTCGAATTTATCATAGCCCGATAAAACAAGTCTGCTGATAAGCTTATTAATATGCCTCTCCCTCAGCATTTCCGGATGAAGATCGTCACTGCACAGCATTACCATATCAGGCCTGATTTTATACAGATCCTTCAATGAATCGAGGTTTCGAGCGGCACTTCCTTCTCTTATCAGTACCTTCATTCCCAGTGAAATCTTTTCCAATGCTTCGTCCATACTGCTGCATTCATGGTCAGTAGAAACGCCTGCAGAAACATATTTTTTCAGATTATCGCCTGATATCCCCGGAGCATGTCCATCAACAGGTTTTCCCTTCTTTCGGGCTATAGCAAGTTTTTTCCCGGTTTCTATATCTCCATATATTACACCCGGGAAGTTCATCATTTCCGACAAATACTTTATCTCCTCCAAATCCAGCAATTTTTCAATTGCATCTGCATTTAAACAAGCTCCGCTACTCTCGAAGCTTGTTGCAGGCACACATGACGGAGCACCAAAGTTAAACTTAAGAGGCACTTTCATTCCATCTTCAATCATAAACAATACTCCATCAATACCGAGAACATTTGCAATTTCATGAGGATCTGAAACAACACTTGTCGTTCCATTCTTTACAGCCGCAACGGCAAATGCACCCGGAGTCACCATTGAACTTTCAATGTGTATGTGAGAGTCTATCAGTCCGGGCAAAATAAAAACAGCCGGCGCATCTTCGATTCTAGCTATACTTTTTATAATACCGTCAGAAACGCATATCAGTGCAGGATAAATATCATTTAAATGAATATCTACCAGCATTCCCCGGATTTTCATAATATTATTTTTGATTTTATAAATTTTTGTTCCACGTGGAACATTTTACCGTCCGAGATACATTAGCAATATATTAACATCAGATGGTGAAACCCCGCTAATTCTTCCTGCCTGTCCAATATTTGCTGGTTTAATCTTCTTAAGTTTCTGCCGTCCTTCTGTAGAAATTGAAACAAGTTCTGTGTAGTCTATGTCTTCCGGAATTTTTAGATCTTCCAACCGTTTAATTTTATCAGCGACAATTTTTTCCCTGACAATATATCCCTCGTATTTGATTTTAATCTCAGCCGACTCTGCAATTTCATCAAAACGTACCGATCTAAATGCTCTCAGTTCCGATCCTCCTTCCAGGATTTTCAGGAGAGTTTTTATTTCCACCTGTGGTCGTGCAGCGATTGTTATAGCTTTAACCTTTTGTGAAATCCTGTTCGTACCAATACTATCCATAAAATCATTAAGATCAGAAGGACTAACACTTTTATTGGTTAGGAATTCCAGTATTTCGTTTACCATTTCTTCCTTCTCAATCAGCCTTGCGACTCTTTCTTCAGAAGCGGTCCCCAATTCAAACCCTTTTCTGGTAAGTCTTTCATCAGCATTATCCTGTCTGAGCAAAATTCTGTATTCAGCGCGTGATGTAAACATCCTGTAAGGTTCATCAACACCTTTTGTTACCAGATCATCAATAAGTACACCAATGTATGACTCCTCTCTACCCATAACAAAAGGCTCAGATTGTCTAAGTTTCAATACAGAATTAATTCCTGCCATCAAACCCTGTGCTGCAGCTTCTTCATAACCCGTGGTTCCGTTAATCTGTCCAGCAAAATAGAGATTTGAAATTCTTTTTGTCTCTAGAGTATTTTTTAACTGAGTCGGCTGAAAAAAATCATATTCTATTGCATATCCTGGTCTGAACATTTCAACTCTCTCCATCCCTCTTACTTTTCTCAGAGCCTTAAGCTGAGTATCAAGCGGCAGACTACTTGCAAAACCATTTATATAATATTCAACCGTATCCACTCCTTCCGGCTCTATAAAAAGCTGGTGTGATGTTTTATCTTTAAATGTTACAATCTTATCTTCAACACTCGGGCAGTATCTTGGTCCTCTGCCTTTAATCCTTCCCGTAAATAAAGGACTAAACTCCAATCCTTTTCTTAACTCCTCATGTACTTCCTCGTTTGTATGCGTGAGAAAACAACTCCTTTGCTCCACAATTTTTCCTTCGTCATCGAGATAAGAAAATGTTCGTCCCTCCTCATCTCCCTTTTGTTCTGTCATAACAGAAAAATCTATACTTCTTCCATCAATTCTTGCGCTGGTTCCTGTCTTCATTCTTTCAACAGAAAATCCAAGCTGTTCAAGCTGTTCACTCAGACCAGTCGATTCCTGATCGCCTGACCTTCCTCCCTTTATCCTGGAAAAACCTATATGCATCAAGCCGTTAAGAAAAGTACCATTTGTAAGGATTACAGCAGATGCATAAAATTTTGTTCCAAACGATGTTTCCACACCAGTAACCTTTTCATCTTCTATAATCAGCTTCTTCGCTTGCTCCTGCCAAATTCCCAGGTTGGCGGTTTGCTCCAAAACCTTTCTCCATTCGGTTGTGAATTTCTGTCTGTCACATTGTGCTCTTGGGCTCCACATAGCAGGGCCTTTAGATCTGTTAAGCATTCTGAACTGGATCATACTGCGATCCGTGACTAATCCACTCATCCCGCCAAGTGCATCTATCTCCCTTACAATCTGCCCCTTTGCAATACCTCCCATTGCAGGATTACACGACATCTGAGCAAGCTTTGTCATGTCCATTGTAATAAGCAGAGTACGTGCTCCCATTACTGCAGCAACATGGGCAGCTTCACAACCCGCATGCCCTCCGCCAACAACTATCACATCATATTTATAATCCATTATACTTTCTTTTCAACAAATCTAACCACAGGTCCTCCTGCCTTCTCATTTCAGCCTTCTGCATTTCACTTTTATCATCGTATCCTACCAGATGAAGAACTCCATGAATTATAACTCGTTTTATTTCATTGTTTAAACTAACATTATAGTTTAGTGCATTTTCCTTTACCGATTCAAGACTGATATATACCTCACCGTTTATCAGGTTATTATTGTTATAGTCAAATGTTATAACATCGGTGAAATAATCATGTTCAAGAAACTGAACATTTAATTTTCTGAGATATTCATCATTTGTTATAATATAACTAAGGTCACCTGAAATTTTCTCTTCTTTCTCGATGACCTCGTTCAATATCTTAACAACTTTTCTCCAGTTTCTGATTCTGTAACTGGTATTGTCATAAAAAATTTTAATACTCAAGAGACTATGTTTATAAAAATCATGGTAACTGTATTACCCTTTTTACTGTATTTTATTTTATCAGCAAGCCTCGACATCAGAAAGACTCCGCGTCCGTTCAGCTCTTCTCTGTTTTCAGGTATGGTAGGATCCGGAACATTTGAAGGAATGAAGCCATTTCCTTCATCTGATATTTTAATCTTCAACTGATTATTTACAAATCCAATTTCCACATTTACAATTTTCATAGGATCTGACTGATTCCCGTGGAGAATAGCATTATTAACACCTTCCAGAGTAGAAACGAGAATTTTACCATAGCTTTCCTGGGTAATACCAAGATCACAGGTAACCTCGTCAATTGCTTTTTCAACAATTCTCAGGCTGCCCGGTTTAGATTCCAACTTCAATTTCTTATACATACTACTGTTTATGCAACCCTTTATACTGAAATAAAATTCATTTGTTACAAAATAGCCTCTATTTTTTTGCAATCCAGCTCTCTGGATCCTGGTATTTTGTCTCAACAATCATAAATTTTAAAATAGAATTATTACCATTTCCCGGATCGGAATATACATCTCCAAGTTCTTGTTTTGTAGCAACTTTATCTCCTGATTTAACCTTAACATTAATCAGATTTGTATAAACTGAATAATATTTCCCATGCCTTATTATGACAGTCATGTTAGCGCCCTTAATCGTAAAGATTCTTGCAACCTCGCCCTGAAAAACTGAACGTGCACTTGTTTTTCCTGAGCTTGTTATTTCAATTCCAATATTTTCTTCTGTAACATTTTTCAATACGGCATTTTGATGTACTCCAAACTGACTTGTTATTATTCCCTTCTCTACCGGCCATGGCAACCGTCCTTTATTCTCAGCAAAATTCTCACCGATTAGCCTCTGTTCAGGAGTTATGTCAGTCTTAACAGCTTTCTTTCTTTCCTCTTCAATTAATCTGGCAATTTCAATTTCAATCTTTCTCGCTATTACTTTCTTTTCCTCAAGGTCTTTTCTTAATTGCTTCTCCTTATTAGATAATGACTTAACCATTCTTTGTTTCCTTTGCTGTTCGGTTAAGAGCAATGATTTCTGTTGTTCTTCCTTCGACTTTAAATCAGATAATCTATAGAGGTCATTTTGTAATTTAATCTTTGAACTCTCAATCTGTGATTTAAGTTCCAGTATTATTTCCGATTCTCTTCTTCGGAATTTAGTTACCTGCTGTAAATATTTTAACCGCTTATATCCCTGATTAAAATCCCTGGCCGATAAAATATAAACGAGATCAGGATTTCCTTTCTTCTGCCTGTAAGAATTAGTCACAGCTCTGGCATAATCTTCTTTCAGGGAGATCAGGTCCTTTTCCATCATTTCCAATGCAAGAGTATTCAGTGATATTCTCTCATTAACCAGCGATATTTCCTGCCTCATACCCGTAATAACCGATTCTCTCAGAACAACTTTACTTCCAATTATTTTAACTGCATTCATGCTTTCACTCTTCTCCTTTGCAGTTGTCTGAAGCAGCTTATCAACATAAATAATCTCATCCAGTGTTTTTTTCCGTGTTTCCTCCAGTTCAGCCTTTGTCTGGGCTGAGAGTCCTGCCGTTATTAACGAGAATAAAACTATAAGACTAAAGTACTTCATAACAACTCTATAGGTTCATAGTTTTTTCCAGGAATAAATTCAATATTTCCTGTATATGGATATTCCATTTTCTCTATTCTGATATTCACTTTCATTTCATCATTACTGATGCTAATCCTTGATGGATAATATATTTCAGATTCTCTGATGAATCTATCAAAACTGAGCACTGTTAAAACATTTCCAATGCTGCCTTCCTGGATTGCCGAAGCTACCTTTCTCTTCTCACAATCCACTATATACTTTATCTTACTGCCATGAATTGAACTATTTAGAGTCGCCTGTCCGTTTACACAGTCTGATAATAAAACATCATTATTCTCACTAATAAAATCCCCAAGGACCAATGGAAAAACCTCCTTTGTTATTCCAAATTTTCTTGCAGCTAATCCAGGCTTACCGTATAAAAATTGTCTGTTAATTCTGTCATTAATCAGTATTGTATCTGTGGTATAAAAAATCCTGGCCGCTTCTATGCCTGTTTTACTTCTGATACTTATAAGAAATGTGTCAGGATAAACAAATTTTATACTGCCTAAAAAATTCTCATTAATAGTATTCGAACTTATTTCAATCTGTGCTTTTTGAATAAAAAAATTATGTAAAGTAACATTCTGATCTTTAACAGTTTTTAATAAATTGTCCGGCTCTGCCACACGTGCAATTTTATGTTCCGGAGAAAATGCCGGTCGTAAAGCAGAACAGCCTGCTGTTAAAAATATAACGATCAGTATGTAAGCTACTTTATACAATTTTCAATTTCGTTACTCAAATGATTTTTTGTTACATCCAGTTTAAGGGCAATATTCCAGTTTAGTACTGCCTCCCTGCATTTTTTCTGCTTCTTAAGTATAAAACCATAATGCTCATACCACTCAGCATCAGGTTTTTCTCCGCTACCAATAATATTCTCCATGATTCGTGCAGCCTCTTTCAGTTTGCCCCGCTTATACAAAACCCACGCATAAGTGTCGAGAAAAGTAGTATTCGTCTTTTCATTTTCAATTACCCTTCTTGCCATTTCTTCAGCCTGTTTAAGGTTCATGTTTTGTTCAGCGAGATAATATGCATAGTTATTAAGAATTGTAAAATCATCCTTATTAATACTTATTGCCTGTTCGAAGATTTCGAAAGATTTCGAATAATCCTTCATTTTGTAAAACAAATCGGCCCTGAGCGTCAGCACCTGCATCAGGTATTCCTTATTATCCCCTGCAAGAATTTCTGCCTTTCTAAGCTCCTCTACTGCAATCTGGAATTTCTTTGTTTCAATGGCTCCGGTAGCATACAGAATCTTAGCAAGAAAACTCATATTAAACATTGAGGCACACTCTTCTCCCTTACTTGTCAGCCGCTCATAATCACTTAATTGCAGATAAATGAGAAGAAGCTTCTCCCAGGCATAATAATTATCCTTTTTTACTTTAAGCATTTCTTCAAGGCGCGTTGCTGCCTCACTCAGTCTCTGCTGATTAATAATCAGTTCAACCCGAAGCAAAGGGATAACATCATCGTCGTTATAATTTGCTTCCAGAATCATTAATGATAGTGTCAGTTTATCCTGCTGCTCTCTGTTTAGATCCGGAATTTCAATTATACGTGCCAGTAAGGAAATTTTTTCTTCTCTGGCTACTTTACTATTCAATATTACCGAACTAAGAAAAACAAACAACTCATCGTAGCTTTTCTCAGTAATCAGAAAGTCACAAAGAGATAACTGAGTTGCGGCATTTTCAGGATTTCTTTCAATCAGGCTGTTATATACATCCAGTGCCTTCTGTTTATCGCCTTTTCCTCTGTAAATTTCTGCAAGAAGACCATTATAAAGTAATTCTTCAGGCTTTTGATCAAGCAGTTGCTTTGCTCTTAATAATGCCTCGTCATATTTACCTGAGGACATCAGATTCTTTATGGCCGCAATAGTTGAAACCTCATTTACACCATACTTCTTATCAAAACTATCGAAAACAGATATTGCTTTATCAAAATTATTATCCTCTGAGTAAAGGTTACCAAGTGTTAAAAGCAGTTTATCATTGTCAGGAAATGTTTTCACGGCTTTTTCATAATAAATAATTGCACTGTCAATCTTTTTCTCCTGATAATACATGCCGGCAGTCATCATAAGATACCAGAGATTCTTCTCATTTATATTTAATGCTTTCAGAGCATACTTTTTTGCATTATTAAGGTCACCGCCTGCAACCAGGATCTGGGCCATCTGATAATAAGCAGCATCACTTTGCGGATTAATTTCAACACATTGTTCCAGATATTTCAGAGCATCTCCTCCGTTTCCAAGCAATTTCTGCTTCAATGCTTCAATATAAACAAAGTTAAAAGCATCAACATCATAGCTTTTACCCGAAACAATTCCGGGAACTATCTTTCTGCTGCACGAATAATTGCAAAACAGAATCAGCCCAATTATGCAAAAATATATAAATAATTTCCTCATTTCTTTTACTTTCCAGCGTGACCCATACCTACTTTCCCTCTTTATACTCATACTTTCTGCTTACCAAAAAATGTACTTAAAACCTTGTCTTTATATTCAGCAAAACCAATAAATAACAATATCATTCCAGTATTAATTGAAAGCTCGACTATAAGATTCGGATAATTAAAAAAGTATCCGAAAATAACCATGCTCACAGCAATAGTAAAATACGGGATTAAGCTAACCATATTGTAATTCACCTTATATCTTTTTTCAGCAAACACAAAAGACATAATAATCATTGCTCCATAAGAACCTACATGGGCCCATGCAGAAGCCATATAGCCGAATTCCGGAATAAACAGAACATTAACAACTACAGTAATAGCAGCCCCTATCAGTGTAATATAAACAGCAAAACGAGTCAGGTCGCTTAATTTATACCATATACTATGATTAATATATATACCATAAAGTAGATATGCCATGCTTATAATCGGCACAATAACCATTGCATCGCGATAGTTCCTTCCTACAATATACTGAATTCCTGATATATATAAATTTATCCCCAGGTAAACAATCAGCATAATAATAATAAAGTATTTCATCACGAAAGCATATGTTTCCTTTGCATCAGTATGTTTTGCTCTTTCAAAAAAGAAAGGTTCAGCCGCAAATCTGAACATTTGAATAAAAAGTGCCATTAACACTGCAATTTTGTATGCCGCGCCATATTCTCCGACTACTGAGAGTCCTTCATCGCCTCCAATAATCCTACGCAGAAGTACTTTATCCAATGCATCATTGATAGAACCACTGACTCCAGCCAACAAAAGAGGAAATGAATACAAGATCATTTTCTTCCATATTCCAATATCAAATACAAACTTAATCCTGAAAACATAGGGTATAAGCATTAACATTGTTGCAAAACTGGAAATGAGGTTTGCAACGAAAATGTATCCTACTTTATAATCAGGATTATAAATTGTTCTGAACCAGCCATCGCTTCTCTCATATATCCCCGGAGCTATTTTAAGTAGAAAAATGACCAGTCCAAGGGTAATAAAAACATTGATCATTTTTATCGCACTGAAAAGATACGGTCTGTTTTCTTTTCTTAATCTGGCAAATGGTATTGCAGTAAAAGCATCAATAGCCAGTATGCCGGCAAACATTCTGATATAATCGTGATTGTTACTGTAGTTCATTGCAGCAGATACCGGTACAATAAAAACATTAACAAGCACAACAAACAAAAGTGATGTTATAAACAAACTAATTAATGAAGTGCTGTATACCTTATCAGCTTCCTCCTTCCTTTGAACAAAACGGAAAAAGCCAGTCTCCATTCCATAGGTGAGAATGACCAGCAGAAGAACCATCCACGCATACAGTTCCGTAACTATTCCGTAGTCACTTTTATCAATAAATATGCGCGTGTAAAACGGTGTAAGAACAGCATAATGCAGGAATCTTGGAACAATAGTGCCCATTCCGTATATAACCGTCTGACCTGCTAGCTTCCTGACTTCCTTCACCTTTTTCTTTTGCTGACAAATATACCCTTAAAGGGTTAAACCTCTATTCGTAATACCTGTTTTGATTAAAATATTGTAATTTGAAAACCAATATTTTCGTGTATCAGGCAAAGTTAAATATCTTTGCACTCACATTTGCAGAACGTTATTAACCAAAATATCAATTTCATGAACAGACTATTTAATAAAATTATACTCTTCAGTATTCTTCTTTTTCTTATATCCTGCAATGCGCCTGGGGGCAGTAATGAAAACACAACATTTTTAATGCAGACCACTCTTGGCAATATAAAAATAAAGCTTTATGATGGTACACCTATTCACCGGGATAATTTCATTAAGCTTATTAACAGCGGTGTATATGAAGGAATCTCTTTTCACCGTGTAATAAAAGACTTTATGATACAGGCCGGAGATCCGGAAACAAGACCCGCAAATGCTTCAGCACTCCCTGATTCCATTAAAGAATATAGTATACCTGCTGAGTTCAACACACAGTACTTCCACAAAAAAGGAGCCCTTGCAGCTGCACGTGAAGGAAATGATGTAAATCCTGAAATGAGGTCTTCCGGTACTCAGTTTTATATTGTTCAGGGTGTTAAATATACTGATGATGAATTAAAAGCCGCTGAACAGAGGCTAAATAATAATATTAAACAAGCACTATTCAACAGACTCATAAGGGAAACAGCAGACAGCTTAAAATCAGCTGGAAAGACTGCAACAGAAGGTGAGGTACAGGAGATAGCCTCTGTAAAAATGTTTGAATTTCTCACAACCAATAAAGACTATAAAATACCGGAGGATCAGCGCTCAGTTTATAAAACAATTGGTGGCACACCTCGTCTTGATGCAACCTACACTGTATTTGGGGAAGTACTTGAAGGACTTGATGTAGTTGACAAAATTGCAGCAGTTCAGACAGATGCTGCTGATAAACCAGTAACAGAGGTTAGAATTATAAAGATCAAAATTGTAAAAAACCAGTAATTTCCTCATTAAAATTTGCCAGAATGCTCCAAAAGATATCCGATCTCCTCACTGAGATCTCAACCCTTAAAATAAACTCATCTGATGAACTTGAGTCATACAGACTTAAGTACCTGAGTAAGAAAGGCCTGCTATCTGATCTATTTGAGGATTTTAAAAATGTACCCGGTCCGGAGAAGAGAGAAGTAGGGCAGAAGCTGAATGTACTGAAACAGACAGCACAGGAAAAGTATAATACTCTAAAAACAGAACTCTCCTCTGCTGACGATATCTCAGAAGGAGCAGATCTTACCAGGCCCGCGTTTCCTTACAACACAGGTTCACGTCATCCAATATCTATAGTAAGAAATGAAATCATAAGTATCTTCACAAGAATAGGATTCACTGTATCTGAAGGACCAGAAATTGAGGATGATGATCATGTTTTCACAAAATTGAATTTTGCACCCGAGCATCCGGCGAGAGATATGCAGGATACTTTTTATATCAACAGGATTTCTGCTGAGGATTCAAATCCTGCAGATATTCTGCTCAGGACACACACCTCATCGGTACAGGTAAGAGTTATGCAGGGACAGAAGCCCCCTATCCGTACAATCTCTCCAGGAAGAGTGTTTCGCAATGAGGCTATTTCAGCCAGGGCACACTGTATTTTTCATCAGGTAGAAGGTTTATATATTGATGAAAATGTGTCTTTTGCCGATCTTAAACAGACTCTACTGTTTTTTGCACGTGAGATGTTTGGTCAGGAAACAGAGATAAGGCTGAGACCATCATATTTCCCGTTTACGGAACCTTCGGCTGAGATGGATGTCAGCTGCAAGATATGCGGAGGAAAGGGCTGCAATGTATGTAAATATACCGGATGGCTTGAAGTGCTTGGCTGCGGTATGGTTCATCCCAATGTTCTGGAAGCCTGCAATATTGACAGTAAGAAGTATACAGGTTTTGCATTTGGAATGGGAATTGAAAGGCTCACAATGTTAAGGTATTCGGTTAATGATCTTCGTCTCTATTTTGAAAATGATATCAGATTCCTTGATCAGTTCAAAACAGCATTTTAATCATATTGAACAATAATATTAAAGGTATTGTTAATCTTTGTATTGAAATTTTATGAAGCAAATGAAGCAGCAGGATATTCACATACCACTTTGTGATAAGTGTTCTCTGGAATCAGGTTCAATATTCAAACATCTGACTCCGGATGAAATGGAAATTCTCAATTTTGAAAAAGATTTTCGTCAGTATAAGCGCGGCGATATACTCTATCAGGAAGGTAACCGCATAAGTGGTTTCTTTTGCATAAACAGCGGGATTATTAAAGTATTTAAAACCGGTTTTGATGGCAAGGAACAGATTATCAGGTTTGCGAAGCCCGGAGATATAATTGCTTACAGAAGTGTTTTAAGCAATGAACTGGCATGTACTTCTGCAAAGGTTATTGAGGATTGCCATGTCTGTTTTATTCCTTCTGAAATACTTATTCAGTTTATTAAATCTAATTCGACCTTTTCTCTGGAACTACTGAAACTGGCCTGTCATGAACTTGGTGAAGCAAATTCATTTATTACGGATATTGCCCAGAAAACAGTCAGGGAAAGACTTGCTGAAATATTATTGCTTCTGGTTCATGAATTCGGATTGGATGATGAACAATATCTTAATATTTCTCTTACCAGGGAAGAGCTTGCCAATATTGTCGGAACAGCAACCGAGTCTGTAATAAGATTATTATCTGAGTTCAAATCCGACAAACTGGTTGAATTAAACGGAAGAAAGATCAGGATCCTGAATAAGAAAGGTCTTGAGAAGATAAGTAATGTGTTCAATTAATTCCCTGCTGCCCCTTTCCATCCTAAAAAGATCCTTTTAACCACAAAGAGCGCAAAGTGTTTACACAAAGGACACAAAGGAAAATCAGGATATAGTTCTTACTTAAAACAGGGTTCCTGTGGAAGGACCACCGAATTGTTTTCCCAGATGTTTATAGGCGTGTTCTGTGGCTTCGCGACCACGGGGTGTTCTTTTAAGATATCCCTCTTTTATAAGAAATGGTTCATATACTTCTTCTATAGTACCACTCTCTTCTCCAACAGCAGTTGCAATAGTTGTCAGTCCAACCGGACCACCGCTAAATTTATCTATTATGACAGAGAGGATCCTGTTGTCCATTTCATCGAGTCCGTGCTGATCAATATTCAGAGCTTTAAGGCCATATCTTGTAATAGCTATATCTATTACTCCTGAACCTTTAACCTGTGCAAAATCCCTGACTCTTCTGAGCAATGAATTGGCTATTCTGGGAGTTCCACGGCTTCTTCTGGCAATCTCCACTGCTGCTTCCTCATCTATTTTAACATTCAGAATACCAGCTGATCGTTTTACAATGCCTGTAAGTATCTCGTGATCATAATATTCCAGATGAAACTTGATTCCAAACCTGGCTCTTAACGGACTTGTCAGCAATCCCGATCGGGTAGTTGCTCCAATAAGAGTGAAGTTATTAAGTGTAAGCTGTACACTTCTTGCACTTGGCCCCTTATCTATCATTATATCGATCTGAAAGTCTTCCATGGCGGAGTAGAGGTATTCCTCCACAACCGGACTCAGTCTGTGAATCTCATCAATAAAGAGAACATCGCCTTCCTGAAGATTTGTAAGTAATCCGGCAAGATCGCCCGGTTTATCAAGAACTGGTCCGGAAGTAACCCGAAGGTTTACCTGTAGCTCATTTGCAATTATTGTTGCAAGAGTTGTTTTACCCAGTCCCGGAGGACCATGAAGCAGAACATGATCGAGCGATTCGCCTCTTTGTTTAGCAGCAGTTACGAAGACAACAAGGTTTTCCATTACCTGTTTTTGCCCTTTGAAGTCGCTGAAACTTAATGGTCTGAGCTGTTTTTCAAATTCTTTATCAGGGACGGAAATAAGTTCTTTTCTGATGTTTATGTTGTCTTCCATATAACAAAGTAACTATTTTATCAGCTTCGTATCGCTTTCCGGAAGCTTAATTCTTACACCATTAATGCTGATCTCAACATCATCCTTATATGTAATTACAAGAACCGGATTTCCCTCTTCATCAAATTTCTTCCATGTTTTCTGTCTTAATCCCATCCGGAAGTACTGCTGCTCTTTTATCTTTCCATCTTCGTAATAATGAGTATGTTCACCATCGGGATTGCCTTGTATATAATTGCCTTTAGACTTAGGATTTCCATTTGTATAGTAAGCTTTCCACAAGCCATCTTTCAAACCAATAATATATTTTCCCTCCTCCGTAAAGTCTCCGTTTTTATATTTCCATTCCCCGTTTTTCTCACCATCCGAATACTCTCCTTCAGCTATAACATCGCCGGCCGGAGAGTATTCGGTACACATACCATCCCTCTGACCCTGAAAATATTCTTCTTCTCTCAGAATTGCTCCGCTTTCATAGTACCATTTCCATAATCCATCCGGACGGCCGTTATTATATCCGCCTGTCTGTTCAACTTTCTGTGAAGCATTGTAGAATTTCCACTGACCCGAACGCCGGTTATCGGTATATTGGCCTTCAGCCTGAATTTTACCATCAGGATAAAAGTCTTTCCATTTACCATTATGGTTACCTGCCTCATCTACAATACCTTCTGAGATCTTTACTCCGTTATCGTTGTAAATAAGAGCATTAATTACCTTTCCGTCTTTTCCGAATTCGCGATGTATGCCAACAGGTATATTACTTCTGTATGGTCCGCTGAAGATCAGTTTTCCGTCCTGATCATATTTGTTTACAGTTTCAATATCAGGCTCATCCTCAACCCGTGACTTGACTACTGCACCATTTTCGTAAAGCATTGTAAGCACCAGGATTCCTCTGTTATCATACTCTTTATAGTAGCCATGCAGGTTATCATCAACATATGTTTTCTCAATTTTAATTCTTCCATTCGGATAAAACTCTTTCCATTCACCCTGCTTAAGACCCTTGCTATCAAGTCTGTTAATTCTTTCGCGACTAACAAGATAATCGTTATTATATTCCAGAAGGGTAATTAAGTTTCCATCCTTGTCGTACTCTTTTGAAAGACCCTCTTTCTTACCGCCGTTCCAGGCAATTGTCTGTTGAATTTTACCGTCAGGAAAGTAGAAAAATTCAGTTCCCTCTTTTTTATCTCCTGCAAAAAGCTCTTTTGTATGAATATAGACTCCCCTAGAAGGATCTTTTTTATACTTATAATAGTATCCGTTTTTTTTACCAAAGAGATAATTTATTTTTTCTGTTGTATCACCAGCCTGATCGTAAAAGACCCAGATACTGTCTAGCAGAAAGTTTGTTCTTTTTCCCTCTGATTTTTTAACACCTGTTACATAGTAGCTTTTCCAGAAACCTTCAGGTCTTCCGTTTTTAATAAAACCTTCACTGGATATAGTTCCATTAGGGTATTTAAATATCTGATAGCCATCATTTACAGAACTATTTTCCTGACCGGAAGCTTTAATAATAATTAACAGGAATATTATAATTATGCTAGCACGTCTCATTTTTACAGGCCAAGTTTTTCAGATATTTCCATCATCCTTATAATTGGTATACGGGCTTTTAAAAGAATCTCATTATCAAGAAAAATTTCAGGTTTTTCACTTGAAAGACAATCATATATTTTTTTGACTGTAATAAGCTTCATAAAATTACATTCGCTGCATCCGCATGTTGAATCTCTCGGAGGTACAGGAATATAATTTTTCTGTGGATTTTCTTTTTTCATCTGATGAATAATACCTGCCTCAGTTGCAACTATATATGTTTTTCCGGGATCTGTCTTTGTAAAGCTGAGTAATGCAGAAGTTGAGCCTATATAATCTGCTACAAGCCTGACAGGCATTTCACATTCCGGATGCACAATAATTTTTGCATCAGGGTTTTCCTTTTTCAGATTTATAATTGCTTCGAGTGAGAACTCTTCATGAACATGGCATGTTCCGTTCCAGATCACAATGTCTCTTCCTGTTTTATTAAGAACATAATTTCCAAGGTTCCTGTCGGGAGCAAATATAATTTTCTCATTTTCCGGAAGAGATTCAACAATTTGTACAGCATTGGAAGAAGTACATATTATATCAGAAAGAGCTTTTATTTCAGCTGAAGTATTAACATATGAAACCACAGTTCTTCCAGGATTTTCCTTCAGAAACTTTTCAAAATCTTCAGCCTTACATGAATCAGCAAGAGAACAACCAGCCATCATATCGGGAAGAAGAACCTTTTTTTCCGGAGCAAGTATTTTAGCTGTTTCTGCCATGAACTTTACACCGGCAAATAGAATAATGTCGGCTGTATTTGAAGCTGCTTTTTGGGATAGTGCCAAACTATCTCCCACAAAATCAGCGATATCCTGAATATCTCCTGTCTGGTAGTAGTGTGCAAGAATGATAGCATTTTTTTCAGCTTTCAATCTTTTGATTTCCG
>JFJP01007508.1_pt1 | contig 15429 bp, 9 predicted proteins | sample 431651 | NCBI WGS metagenome assembly JFJP01 (sample SAMN02602958, study PRJNA72255) | Microbial mat metagenome, whole genome shotgun sequencing project. | biome: fresh water; feature: sink hole; material: water; isolation source: purple microbial (photo- and chemosynthetic) mats found in... | reverse complement strand
TGTTTGGCGACGGTCAGTGCCTGTTCCAGAATCCCTTGAAAACGCCGACTGCGGTCATAAGAAATGCTGGCCACCGCTGCTTCGTTTTGGGGGTCTATATCGGGCCTATTGCCGCAGACCACTTCGCCCGCATAGCTGGCAAATTGACGGGTATAGGTTTGTTCCAGATTTTGAGTAGCGTTGTGCAACGCCCCAATTCGGGAAACTGAGGGCCGAGCTTGCACTGGCGAGAGGGATAGCACTTTGGGTGTCGAGGATGACAAGGCGGGTGGCACTGCAACCGCTGGAACCCGCTGGCTTTTGACTTGATCGCTCAGTTGTACCAGCACCATCAAGAGTTCATTAATCTTGATTGGCTTTTTAAGAAACCAATCGCTATGCAATTTAGGAGGCGCGTGTAAAGACAACGCCAGCGTCGGCATCTGGGGATGCTGACCGCAATGTTTTTGCCACAAGGCTTCTGCCCCAAAACCATCCAGATCAAAAATGCAGGCTTCTGCCTCAGCCACTCCGACCAGACGATAAGCCCCTTTTGCCTGCTTTTGAAACACCATGTCGAACATATGCTGCATATGTTCATCCATGCCTAACGCCGCAATGCGTACCGGATTGTCCTGCGCCTGTGTCAGGTCACAAGTCTGTTTGTACGGTGTCACGATAACCTTCCTTGTATCAGGTTTCCAACATTTGGATAAAAGCTATCTTGCTTATAGCAGGCCAAAAAGCAAAAAGGCCGTCGTTACAACGGCCTTATATGACAACTCGCTTCAATCAGGACATGCCATCTAATTTCAACAAATTGTTGTAGATAACCGTCGAAAGTTTATGCATCTCGGTGACAGACTGTTGTGCGCCCGCTTCATCACCAACCCGTTTTTTTTCCAGTGCTTCCTTGCTCACTGTGTGAAACTGCTCGTGAGGGTCTTTAATACTCTCAAATACTGCCTGCGCTTGAGGATCGGCCAAGGTCGCGATTTCTGCACTGCCTTCGCCATACATCCATTGGCCTAGCTTGCACTCGGTGTGACTGCAAGCCTGAAAATCCGCTTTACCTTCCAAGGCATTGCTAATCTTTTTTAAATACTGCACATGGTCATTCAAACGCATCAGAAAAAAGGCTTTACCTGCCATAACATTGCTCCTCGTTATTGCTGCGGCAATCAGCGATATGCCCGGAAAAGCCTACAGAACTTTAGCAATTGCGTCTGCGGCACGCTTAATATCTAAGAAAATTAAGCCCAATTTAGCCGAGGCTTTCGCCACCACGCTGACCACGGTATCCGGCCCCGCGTGAGCCATCACCACATAGCCTTTACTGCCTTTGATCAGCACCTGCTCCAAGTCACCCCGAGCCAATTCATGCGCGGTACGTTCGCCCAAAGACAACATAGCCGCCGCCATTGCGCCGATACGATCCTCGTCCATGCTCTGGGGTAACAAAGAGGCTATCACTAAACCCTCAGTAGAAATCACCGCCGACGCCTCAATATCCGCTGAACTCCCGCTGAGTTCGTTGAGGATACTAGTAATCATGTCCTCGCGCATAACTGCACTCCTTTTTCGTGAATTGAATATTTAATCTAGCCCAGGGCGCTTATCCCAAGGTAAGCGCCACCACAACATCTAGACAAGGCGGGCATTGTAGCATGTCAACCTGTTGAACTAATGACACAAGCGACAGTATCCTGGCTTTAATTTCTGGTTAGCCCAAGAAAGGCTAAACCTTTGCCAATTTTACTGGTTATAACTCAGCAAGTCACAGCTTTTTTGCCCAGATCAGTCTATCGGTTACACAATGCAAAATTATGACCAGATTGCGATAAATAGTGCGCAGATTGTCATTATCTGCCTGTCTAAAACCAAGCTTCACCGCAGAGGCGCGGAGTACGCAGAGAAAAACCGCAAAGTGAATGGCTGGTCTTTGCGCCCTTTGCGCCTTTGCGGTAAATTTTTTTGGGGTAGGTAGTGATCTCAGAGTTAAGCACGGTGACGTTGGGTGTCGTGATATTTTTTGAGATAGACCAACAACAGCGAAATCGCCGCTGGCGTGATCCCAGAAATCCGCGAAGCTTGACCGATGCTGTGCGGGCGGTGTTGCGCCAATTTCTGTTGCACTTCCGCCGACAAGCCCCGTACCGCTGCGTAGTCTAAATCCAGGGGCAGTAAAGTAGTTTCGTAACGCCGTTGACGGGCAATTTCCAAGGTTTGTCGATCAATATAACCGCTGTATTTGGCTTGGATTTCCACTTGTTCCGCCACCTGCGCATCAGCCACACCGGGGGCCACTTGCGGCAAACTGCGCAGTTTTTCATAATTGATTTCAGGACGACGCAGCAAGTCCAAATAAGTCGCTTCACGGCGCAAAGCCTGCCCCAGCATTTGTTCCACCGCTAACTCGCCGGGTACTGCCCACAAACTCTGTAAACGCTGTTGTTCAGCCGCCACGGCGGCCCGTTTTTGATTAAAGGCTGACCAGCGCTGTTCATTCACCAAACCCAATTGCCGACCCTGTTCCGTCAAACGCAAATCGGCATTGTCTTCGCGCAATAACAAACGGTATTCCGCCCGGCTGGTAAACATCCGATAAGGTTCGCTGGTTCCCAAGGTGATTAAATCGTCAATCAGCACGCCGATATAGGCTTCATCTCGACCTGGCGTCCAGGCGGCTTCGCCCTGCACCTGACGCGCTGCATTCAAACCCGCAATCAAACCCTGCGCCGCCGCTTCTTCATAACCGGTGGTGCCGTTGATTTGTCCCGCGAAAAACAAGCCAGTGATCTGCTTGGTTTCCAACGAAGGTTTCAAATCTCGCGGATCAAAAAAATCATATTCAATCGCATAGCCAGGCCGAGTAATATGCGCTTGTTCAAAACCGCGAATTGAACGCACTAATGCCAACTGCACATCAAAAGGCAAACTGGTAGAAATGCCGTTGGGATAAATTTCCTGGCTATGCAGCCCTTCTGGTTCTACAAAAATCTGGTGAGAGTCCTTGTCGGCAAAACGATTAATCTTGTCCTCAATCGACGGACAATAACGCGGGCCGATGCCTTCAATCACGCCGGTGTACATCGGCGAACGATCTAAACCACCGCGAATAATCTCGTGAGTACGTGCATTGGTGGCGGTGATATAACAGGGCAATTGACTGGGATGCTGCGCCGCTTGACCCAGATACGAAAACACCGGCACCGGTTCATCACCGGCCTGCTCGACCATCACCCGATAATCCAGACTGCGCTTGTCGATACGGGGCGGCGTGCCGGTTTTCAGGCGATTCACCCGCAACGACAAGTCGCGCAAACGCTGCGACAAGGCCACCGCTGGCGGATCGCCCGCCCGTCCGCCCTGATAATTCGCCAAACCGATATGAATCCGCCCATCCAGAAAGGTGCCCACCGTCAACACCACGGCATCCGCTTGAAAATGCAGGCCCATTTGGGTGACGACCCCAACCACCCGATCTTGCTGCACCATCAGATCGTCCACCGCCTGCTGAAACAGCCATAAATTCTCTTGCGTTTCCAAGGCATGACGCACATAAGCCTTGTACAGCGCCCGATCAATTTGCGCCCGGGTGGCGCGCACTGCCGCCCCTTTGCTCAGATTAAGGGTACGAAATTGAATGCCGCAATGATCAGCTGCCTGCGCCATCAAGCCGCCTAACGCATCAATTTCCTTCACCAAATGTCCCTTACCAATCCCGCCTATCGCCGGATTACAAGACATCTGCCCCAAAGTGTCGATATTGTGCGTCAGCAATAAGGTGCGCAGCCCCATCCGCGCCGCTGCCAAGGCTCCTTCTGTCATAAACTGATAAATAAACGTAACTACCTACCCCCCAAAAAAATTTACCGCAGAGACGCAGAGGACGCAAAGACAACAATTTTACTTTGCGGTTTTTCTCTGCGTACTTTGCGTCTCTGCGGTGAATATTGGTTTTATAGGTAGGCAGTTACAAATAAACAAGAGATTATCCTAACACCGGAGTGCCAAACCGTAGTTTGGCACAGTGCCGCGTGTATTTGCGGCGCTCACGCGGCACAAAATGCCCCGCAGGACAGTACCTAAAACCCCGCGTGCCAAACTTCGGTTTGGCACTCCCGGTTATCGGTCTTACACGGTCAGGACAGCGCTTCTACGCTGTACATTATCCAGCGCATTGCCACTTTCCACGCAAACCATGCCTAAATGGCCATCCGGGCCAAAATCGCCCATTTTCTCGGCTTTTTCCACGCCTGGATTCCACACCACCGTGGAACGGCTGTTTTGTTTATGAATGCGGATACGCCGCGCCAAACCGGGGTCTTCGATTACGCAATCGGCAGTGGTGTCGAGGTAGACTCGATCCACTTCGCCGGTGATCACGATGGGGCCGTTCTGCTGTTTTTCCGCGCCACCGGCCACTTTATCCACATAACGACTGCCTTCCAGACCCTGGATCGGCGACTGGCGGATGTCGCTGACCGCAAAATAGGTGTGCAGCGCCTCGCCCAGTACAAAAGCCGCGTCGCCCAGATTTTGGGTAGACAACTCAATGCACAATTCACGGCCCACCGTGATGGTGCTGCGCACACTGCTGGGATGCGGCCATTGCGCACGGGTGGCGTCGCTGTGCTGGAGACTCAACACCAATTGGGTTGCGCCATTGTCCAAGGCCGCGCTGCTTTCCACCTGCCAAGGCACGGTGCGGGCGAAACCATGACCGGGAAAGCCCGTTTCCGTCTGATGCGGCCCAAACCACGGCCAGCACACCGGCACGCCGCCGCGAATCGACTTGCCTGGGGCGAATTTGGCGTAAGCACTGAGCCACAGCACTGGTGGCTGACCGTTAGGCTGCCAACTCATCACATGACCGCCGCTCAGGGCGATCAGCGCCTGACCTTGGCTATTCGCGATGTTTGCCACGCACAGACCGCCAGGGCCGTACTCGAAGTTGAGCTGGCCGGGCAGTGCAAAACGGGCGTTAAGGGATTCTGGATGACACATCGGTTTAACCTCCTGAGTAAATGATAATTTTTAGGTCAGTCTCTAACCAAACACCCAAACACCAAAGACTCACCGCAAAGGCGCAGAGGACGCAGAGGACCTATTTGGCGTGCGCTACGGTCGATGCTAGGGCTAGGTCGTGACCTTTGTTCCTCTCACGCCGGTTCCCGGTGCGGGTTATCGGGTGAGGACGGGAGATTATACTGTGCTTAGCCACAAAATAATCTGTCACCGCTAAACATCAAAAAAGCCGAGTCGCCGCCAGAAATCATGCCTGGCAACGACTCGGCTCGCGGGTGATGGCGGCGTTAATTACGGCGCGGGTTGTACCAGGGTGACGCCCTGCAAGGCCACTTGGGTTTGGGCAAGCATCCTGCCGTTCATGGTGGCTCCGGTTTGCAAGGTGATGGCGGTTTGGGACAAGAGTACGCCCTCAAAATGCGCCGTGGTGCCGATGGTGACTTGCCCCGCTACCTGCCAGAAAATATTTTTGGCTTGCGCGCCGCCGCTGAGGGTGATGCGTTGTCCACTGCTCATGATCAGATCGCCCGACATCTGGAAAATCCAGACATCGTTAGGCCCGCCTGCAATCGTGACATCGGTGGGTATCGTCACCGAGCTACCCCAGTTGTAAAGACCAGGAGCCAAGGTCAGGCCGCCAATCGCGCCACTGCTCAAATTGGTAAAGTCCGGCGTTGGCCGCCCAGCCGCGTCGGTGTAGGCGGTCTGCATATCCGAGATCGCCGTGGTGAGATTGCTGGGCGTCGGCACCGCATAATCTGCCGCGTAGACCTTGCCGACCACTTGCGTCGAGGTCGAAAACACGTTGGTGGCGTCGGCAATCAGGGTGAACCCGGTGATGTAAGTAGCAGCCGCAGGACTCACGCCCAGGTCGCCAGTCACCGCAGAAGGCGGCACCGTTGAAATCCCGGTTTTTGCCAGAATCGCAAAATTACCCGCCGTGCCTAACAGCACCGGCGACAACGGCGCGCTGCCAGTCGTCCAACCCCACACATAGGGGATGAGCATCGGATTGCCCGCCAAGTCGGTGACGCCGTTACTGCCGCCCTGAATCGTCGCCGTGTACGCGGTGTTGGGCAGCAGGGGACTGGACGGGGTGAACACCAACGTGGTGCCAGCGTAGTTCAGCGTGCCAGGGACGGGCGTGCTGCCCTGCATCAGGGTCACGCTGGTGTTGTTGACCGTCGTTCCCTGCATCGCTTCGCTGAAGTTGGCAGTGACCGTGGTGTTGATCGGCACACCGGTCGCACCATCGCTGATCGCGCCGTTGACGGTGGGTGCGGTGCTGTCTACCGGCGGGGCGTCGGGAATGGCGGTAGTCCAACTCCACACCAAGTCGTTGGCTAAGGGATTACCCGCCAAGTCCTTGGCTCCATTCGCACCGCCTTGAATCGTCGCGGTGTACTGGGTGCCGGTGGCAAGCGTGCTGCTGGGGGTGAAGATCAGATTCCAGCCTGCATAGTCCAGCGTGCCGGGCACTGACTGCGTGCCTTGTTTAACCGTGACGGTGGTGCTGTTAAGGCTCGCCACCTCCATAGTTTCGCTGAACATGGCGTCCACCGTGGTGTTGATGGGGATACCCGTTGCCCCATCCATAATATTGCTGGTGGCAGTGGGCGCGGTGGTGTCGGCGATCACCGGGGCTGCGGCAGTCGTCCAACTCCAGCTTAAATCGCTGGGCAAAGGATTGCCCGCTAAATCCTTAACCCCACTGCTGCCGCCTTGAATGGTGGCTGTGTAAAGGGTGTTGGGGCTGAGCGGCTCCGTGGGAGTGAATACCAAATCCAGGCCGTTGTAGCTCACCGTGCCGGGCACCGGGGTGGTGCCTTGCATCAGTTTAACGGTGCTTGAGGTAAGGGTGGCGGCGTTCATTGCCTCGCTAAAAGTGAAATACACGGGCGCATCCACCGCGACTTCGGTTGCGCCATTAGCCACGCTACCACTGACGGTGGGCGCGGTGGTGTCGGCGATCACCGGTGAAGCGGCGGTAGTCCAACTCCACACGAAGTCATTCACCAGGGAATTACCTGCCAAGTCCTTCGCCCCGCTACTGCCGCCGTAAATAGTGGCGGTGTAGTTGGCGTCGTAGTCAAGCGGGCTGTACGGGGTAAATACCAGTTCCAAGCCGCTGTAGCTCAGCGTACCAGGGACCGGCACGCTGCCTTGCAGGACGGTGACGGCGGTGGTGGTGAGAGTGGCCGGATTCATGGCTTCGCTGAAAGTGGCATTAATGGTTGCGTCTACCGCGACGTTAGCCGCACCGTGCGCAATCGCGGTGATCACCGTGGGTGGGGTGGTGTCGGTTAACGCCTGGGTTGTGGCAGTCGTCCAACTCCAGATCAGCGAACTGGACAAGGGATTGCCCGCTAAATCCTTGACCCCACTGCTGCCGCCTAGAATGGTGGTGGTGTAAAGGGTGTTGGGGCTGAGCAGCTCCGTCGGGGTGAAGATCAAATCCAGGCCGTTGTAACTCAGCGTACCCGCAACTGGGGTACTGCCTTGCAGCACGCTCACTGTCATGGCGGTGAAGCTGTCAGGATTCATGGCTTCACTGAAGGTGACATTCACCGTGCTATTCGTGGCTACCTCGGTTGCTTCATTGGCGATAGCGCTGCTGGCGGTGGGGGCGGTGGTGTCGGCTAACACCGGCGTTGCGGCGGTAGTCCAGCCCCACACGTAGTCACTGACCAGCGGATTGCCCGCTAAATCCTTCACACCATTGATGCCGCCTTGAATGGTGGCGGTGTAGCCAGTGTCATAACTGAGCGGACTGTCTGGCGTGAACACCAGATCCAAGCCGTTATGGCTCAGCGTACCAGGAACCGGTGTGGTGCCTTGCATGAGCGTCACCGTCGCCCGGGTGAGGGTGGCTGGATTGATGACTTCGCTGAAAGTGGCATTGATGGTCGTGTCTATCGCAACACTGATAGCACCCTGGGCAATCGCGCTGCTGACCGTGGGCGCGGTGATGTCGGTAAGCTGACCGTCGGCGGTGACGGCATATACCATCGCGTATTTACCATTGCTCACCATGTCGTTTTCATCCAAACCATAGCCGACAAACACCTGTGCGCCGATTAAGCTGGTCAGATTCACTTCACGAAACACTTCAATGTTGCGATCAATCAGCAGGGCATTTCTATAAGCAGGCAAGGGGCCGTCGGTGTACAGCAGCCACTGACTGCCATCATGGATAAACCATTGATTCTGGAAGAAGGCGACGAGGTAAGTTAAACCCGGTTGTCCCAGATCTGCCGTGCTGATGTACAGGTTGGCCATCAAGGTCATGTTATCCGTCGGGCCGCTGGCGGTTGCGGAAAAATTAGCCGCTTGAGAGACCGAGGAATCATCCATCACGGTATACACCAGGGCTGACTTGCCGTTACTCAACATGTCGTCTTCAGTCAGGCCGTAACCGACCGATAACTGTGCCCCGATCATGCTGGTTAGGTCGGCATCCCAAGTTATTTCAATCACCTGATCCGCCAGCGGTGCAGTCGTAAAAACCGGCACGGCACCGCCTGTGAACAGCACCCAAGCAGTGCCATTGTGGTGATACACCTGGTCTTGGTAATGCACGGTGAGATAGGTATTGCCGATTTGTCCCACATCGGCATCCGCGATGTGTAGGCTGGTAACCAAGGTTAAATGGCTAGTGGGGCCGCTGGCGGTTGCGTAAAAACTGGGTAGGCTGGCGGCCTGTACGGCATTGCCATACGCCATCAACAATAACCAGGGCAAAGCCATCAGCCAACTTCGCTGGGTTAAGTGGTGCAAAAATTTTCTCATGGTGTACTCCCTAAATGCGAGACCTCTACAACCATCAGCGCAATGCGATGGGTTGAGATCAACTCAAGACGAAGGTCTCGATGCGCTTAGGGTAGCGAGAAAATTTGCTACCGTCTGTCTGCTAACCCACATAGCTGCTTGCTCTGCAAGTGTGCTGGTTCAGCCCAACAGACAGCTCGCGCCGCATCACGCAACTGTTTGCTGCGTAACTAAACCTGTATACTAGCGGGACATAGTGCTGAGCAGGATTGCACAGTGAGCGCAGGGAAAAGCGGATGTTTTTTCGATTGTTTATTTGTAACTACCTACCCCAAAAAAAATTACCGCAGAGACGCAGAGGACGCCAAGACAACCCATTCACTTTGCGGTTTTTCTCTGTGTACTTTGCGCCTCTGCGGTGAAGATTGGTTTTATAGGTAGGCAGTTACCTTGCGTGTTTCAAATCAATCGCCTGAGGTGTGGCGGTTTAATCGTTCCTGATACCCTCTCTTTATGTGGAGTTCCTCATGCCCGACACCCATGATCCTGCCCAAAATAGACTGCTTGCCGCACTCCTCCCTGACGAACACGACCGCATTTTTCCCAATCTTGAACTCGTCCCCATGCCATGTGTATTTTCCCACCACCTCGATTGTTTCCTTGCTCTACGTCATGGAAGATGGCTCATCCGCTGAAATTGCCGTGGTTGGCAATGAAGGTATTGTCGGTATTTCCCTGTTTATGGGCGGCGAAACCACCACCAGCCGGGCGGTGGTGCAAAGCGCGGGACACGCCTATCGACTGCGGGGACAATCGATCAAAGACTCATTTCTTCGTGCGGGCACCATGCAACGGCTGTTGCTGTGCTACACCCAAGCGCTACTGACCCAAATGGCGCAAACGGCGGTGTGCAACCGCCACCATTCTATCGATCAACAACTGTGTCGCTGGCTGTTGATAAGCCTGGATCGCTTGCCTTCCAATGTGCTGGTGATGACGCAGGAATTGATCGCCAACATGCTGGGCGTGCGTCGCGAAGGGGTCACTGAAGCCGCTGGCAAATTACAGCGAGCCGGATTGATTCATTACAACCGAGGCAAAATCACCGTGCTGGATCGCCCCGGTTTAGAACGGCGAGTATGCGAATGCTATCAAGTGGTCAAAACCGAGTTTGATCGTCTGATTCCCCCCGCCCTTGAGCGCTATAAGTAAGCGACACCCACTGTTTTAACCGGGATTTCTGTGTGCGGAAATAGCCCAGGGCAGCGCCCTGGGCTGTAGAGGCGCATTTAAGTACCAGACAATAATTGCCTTAACATCTAGTGCCACCACAGAGGCACAAAGACACAAAGGTACACAAAGACTGATTTCACAGATGAAAATCAAGAAAAACAGCGGTTATTGTTAGATTTTATTACCTTTGTGTGACTTTGTGCCTTCGTGTCTTTGTGGTGAATGTCTTATGTTAAATAAGTTATGTGCATGTACTTACTCCTCGTCGTGCCCGCTGTCTTCCATGCCTAATTCTTTGATTTTACGGGTGACGGTGTTGCGTCCCCAGCCGAGTAGGCGGGCGGCTTCTTGGCGGCGTCCGCCAGTGAATTGTAAGGCGGTTTCGATCATGACGCGCTCAAAGCGCGGCGCGGCTTCGTTGAGTAGGTCTTTGCAACCAGCGTGCAGGCGTTGCTCGGCCCAGCGGTGGAGGTTTTGTTCCCAGTCGTGGGTGATTTCACCAGCGCGGGGTTGACTGCGCAATTCGGGTGGTAAATCTTCTAGCAAGATGTTTTGACCGGAGGCCATCACGGTGAGCCAGCGACAGGTGTTTTGCAGTTGGCGCACGTTGCCTGGCCAGTCGAGTTGACTGAGGTAGCGTTCGGTGTCGGGGTGCAGGCTTTTGGTCTCGGTGTCGAGTTCTTTGGCGGCACTGCGCAGGAAATGCCGGGTAAGTAGCGGCACGTCTTCGCTGCGTTTGCGCAAGGGCGGGAGGTGAACGCGGATCACGTTGAGGCGGTGATAGAGGTCTTCGCGGAACTTGCCTTCCTGTACCCGTTGTTCCAGGTCTTGGTGGGTGGCGGCGACGATGCGCACATCGACTTTGAGCGGGGTGTGTCCGCCGACACGAAAAAACGTGCCGTCGGCGAGTACGCGCAGCAGGCGGGTTTGCAGTTCGGCGGGCATGTCGCCGATTTCGTCAAGAAACAGGGTGCCGCCGTCGGCTTGTTCAAAGCGGCCCCGGCGTTGTTGCAGCGCACCGGTAAATGCGCCGCGTTCGTGGCCAAACAGTTCGGATTCCAACAGTTCGCGGGGAATCGCGGCGGTGTTGAGGGCGATGAAAGGTTGTTGTGCGCGGGGGCTGTGGCGGTGTAGGGCGTGGGCGACCAGTTCTTTGCCAGTGCCAGATTCGCCGGTGATGAGTACCGTGATATTGGAGCGGGATAAGCGCCCAATCGCCCGGAAAACCTCTTGCATCGCCGGGGCGGAACCGATGATTTCGCTGGCTTGTAAGGACGGTTCCAGGGTCTTTTTGCCGCGTTGTTGTTCGCGCAGATTCAGGGCGCGTTGGACGAGATCGACGGCTTCGTCTACGTCAAAAGGCTTGGGGAGATACTCAAAGGCACCGCCTTGATACGAGGAAACCGCGCTGTCGAGATCGGAGTAGGCGGTCATCACGATCACGGGGATGTCGGGGTGTTGGCTGTTGAGGTGTTCTAACAGCGCCAAGCCGTCCATGCCCGGCATCCGTATGTCGGTGACTACCACATCGGGCTGTTGACGGCCCAGGGTTTTCAGTGCGGCGTCGGCACGTTCAAAGGCGGTGACTTCAAAACCGGCTTGGCTGAGGGCTTTTTCGAGTACCCAACGGATGGCGCGGTCGTCATCAATGACCCAAATTTGTGAGGTTTTAGACATAGACCCTAATCCCTGGGGAGTGGATTGACATTATCGTGGTGTGGGGCGAGTCGCAGGCGTGGCAACCGGCGGTTTGGGTTCGCTGGTGATCGGCAGCCAAACGCTGAACACGGTTTTGCCAGGGCGACTGTCGCAGAGGATGGTTCCCCCGTTTTGGTGTACTAAATTCTGCGCGATAGGCAGACCAAGCCCAGTGCCTTCGGCCCGTCCCGTGACCATCGGGTAAAAAATATGTTCCAGCATGTCTTCTGGCACGCCCGGCCCGTTGTCCTGAATGTCGATGCGCATCGCCAGCTTGTGTTGGCGTGCGCCCAAGGTAATCCGGTGTTCAATGCGGGTGCGCAGCACCAAAATGCCGTGACCATTCATCGCCTGGGCCGCGTTGCGCATGATGTTGAGAAAGGCTTGATGCAGCTGATCGGGATCGGCGTACATGTCGGGAATGCTGGGGTCGTAATCTTCAAACACCTGAATCCCGCCGCCGACTTCGGTCATGATCAACTGGCGGCCTCGACACAGCACATGGTGGATATTGACCGCTTCTTTGCGCGGCAAGGTGCGCGGGCCGAGCATCCGATCCAGGAGAATTTGCAAACGGTCGGCTTCGCCGATGATGATGTCGGTGTATTCGCGCTGGGCTTGCGGGAGTTCGCGGGCCAGCAATTGCGCCGCGCCGCGCAGGCCACCCAGGGGATTTTTAATTTCGTGGGCTAAGCCGCGCAACATGCTGTGAATGGCTTGGCGTTGTCCGATCAGATTTTCTTCACGCGATAAGCGCAGTTGTTGGTCAATATCGACTAATTCGACGATAAAAGCCTCAGCCGACACGGTGCCCGGCCCCTGTGGATGGCGATGACGGCGATCATCGCGCACTGGCGTCATGCTGCAATCCACAATCAGTTGCAGGCCGGTCAGGGTGTTGAGGCGCAGGCCGTGTTCAGTGATGGGGCGTTGCTCAATTCTGAGGCGCTCAAAGCATCGACAGTCTGGAAACAGCGCTTCGGCAGAATGACCACGCACTTGGTTTTCGCTGATAGCCAGCAGCGATTCAGCCGCCGGGTTAAGAAATTCCAAACGCAGATCGCGGTCGAACCACAGCACTGCCGTGGCGAGATTATCAAGAATGCGCTGGAGCAGTAGAGAGTCTGTCATGGCTGGAATACAAGGGTTCGCTACAAGTTGGCTCAGGCCAACGCAACTTTTGCACCAGCCCGAAAACATCCCATTTACCTTATTAAAAACAGTGGCCTGTGTCGCCGATGTCGCAAGCGCTGGGCGCAAGCTCGCACTATAATAACGCAATTGCACTTTTATGGTGCAATTGTTTGGCTAAAATATTGAGCTAACTTAATCCATAGGATTAACGAATTTAGTGGGTAAGTGGTTGCCTTGCCGACCGCTCTTATGAAACACTTGACTCTGTTTAAGCAACGCAAAAAAGTCCAGAAAATATACAAGCAATCACTGCTTTTCACCCGCTGTTTCAGGGAATTGTCTGTGCTAAAAACACTATTTTCTGTGGGTTTTCTGCGCGTTTTTAAAAAATGCCCTGTTCTCAATCAAAGCCCTCTGAGAAACTGTGCTGAGTAGATTGCTCAATCTCAGTGCAATGGGTCACTTAAATCAATAACATAAGAAAAAAGGAGTCTTTGGATGTCTGACGAAAAAATCTATGACGTACCCGCCGCTGTTGCAGCGCACGCGCACATTGATAACGCGAAGTACTTGGAAATGTATGATCGCTCCATTAATGACTCAGATAATTTCTGGGCAGAACAAGCAGATACCTTTCTGACCTGGTTCAAAAAATGGGACAGAGTACAAGACTGGGATTATCACAAAGGCCATATCCGCTGGTTTGAAGGGGGCACGCTCAACGTTTCCTACAACTGTCTCGACCGCCACTTGGCGACCCGAGGCGACCAAGTCGCGATCATCTGGGAAGGCGACTCGCCCACCGATGACAAAAAAATCACTTACAAAGAGTTACACGAAGAAGTCTGCCGTTTTGCCAACGTACTCAAAGATCGGGGCGTGCAAAAAGGGGATCGGATTTGTATTTACCTGCCGATGATTCCCGAAGCCAGCGTCGCCATGCTGGCTTGCGCCCGTTTAGGAGCCGTGCATTCCATCGTGTTTGGCGGCTTTTCTCCAGAAGCCTTGAAAGATCGGATTCAAGACTCCGATTGCAAAGTGGTCATCACCGCCGACGAAGGCTTGCGCGGCAGCCGCAAAGTGGCGCTGAAAACCAACGTCGATAAAGCGCTGGAACAATGTCCTGGGGTGCATACCGTGATCGTGGTGGCGCGTACCGGCGGCAAAGTGCCGATGGTTGCAGAACGCGATCTGGACTACACCACTCTGGTGAACGCCGCCAGCCCGGTGTGCGAAGCCGTCGAAGTCAGCGCCGAAGACCCGCTGTTCATCCTGTATACCTCCGGCTCTACCGGCAAACCCAAAGGCGTGCTGCACAGCACCGGCGGCTATTTGTTGTATGCCGCGATGACCCATAAATACGTGTTTGATTATCACGATGGCGATGTCTACTGGTGTACCGCCGACGTGGGCTGGGTCACGGGCCACAGCTACATCGTCTACGGGCCGTTGACCAACGGTGCCACCACCTTGATGTTTGAAGGCGTGCCCACTTATCCCGATGCCGGTCGTTTCTGGGAAGTCTGCGCCAAGCACAAAGTCAACATTTTCTACACCGCCCCCACCGCGATTCGTTCCTTAATGGGTCAGGGCGAAGACTTTGTAAACAAGCACGATCTCAGCAGCTTACGTTTACTCGGCAGCGTCGGCGAACCGATTAACCCGGAAGCCTGGGAGTGGTATCACCGCGTGGTGGGCAAAGGCAAATGCCCCATCGTCGATACTTGGTGGCAAACTGAAACCGGCGGCATTTTAATCACCCCGCTGCCCGGTGCCACGCCGCTCAAACCCGGCTCAGCCACGCGCCCCTTCTTTGGCGTCGTGCCCTCCTTGGTGGACAACGAAGGCAATGTGATCGAAGGCAACCCCGCCGAAGGCAACCTGGTGATCGGGCGTCCCTGGCCGTCACAAATGCGCACCCTGTACGGCGATCATGACCGTTTCGTGCAAACCTATTTCAGCAGCTATCCGGGTTATTATTTCACCGGCGACGGCGCACGTCGCGATGAAGACGGCTACTACTGGATCACCGGACGGGTTGACGACGTGATCAACGTCTCTGGACACCGCATGGGCACGGCAGAAGTAGAAAGCGCGCTGGTGCTGCATGAAGCCGTGGCTGAAGCCGCCGTGGTCGGTTATCCGCACGACATCAAAGGCCAAGGCATCTATGCCTATGTCACCTTGATGAACGGGATTGAACCCACCGACGCGCTGAAAAAAGACCTGATTGCCCTGGTACGCAAGGAAATCGGGCCGATAGCCAGCCCCGACGTGATTCAATGGGCACCCGGTTTGCCGAAAACCCGTTCCGGCAAAATCATGCGCCGGATTCTGCGCAAAATTGCCGCCAACGAAGTCAGCAACATGGGCGACACCTCCACGCTGGCCGATCCGGGTGTGGTCAACAACCTGATCAACGACCGCGCCAACAAGTAAGCGGGGGCGTGGCGGAGTCGAAGCGTGTTTCTTCTCTTCGACTCCTCCCTAGCGCTCCCTGAGCGCAGCCGAAGGGTCACTGCCATTAAGTTAAGGCGCAACTGACTGATTATTGGTTATTTTCTGGTATTATGGGATTGTTGCCAT
>JFJP01005630.1_pt1 | contig 15429 bp, 15 predicted proteins | sample 431651 | NCBI WGS metagenome assembly JFJP01 (sample SAMN02602958, study PRJNA72255) | Microbial mat metagenome, whole genome shotgun sequencing project. | biome: fresh water; feature: sink hole; material: water; isolation source: purple microbial (photo- and chemosynthetic) mats found in... | reverse complement strand
CAGAGTGCCGAATTGGGATCCGACCCCAAATCTGCTACAGCGTGCGTGAACTTGGCACTGACAAATTTCTGCTGCCGTCATGCCAGCACCGACGTAGTGATTTTGGGGTCGGATCCCGATTCGGCCTGGCAGCGCTGGTTTGGGGCAACAGCCTCGCACCGAATCGGGCTCTGACCCCAATATCACGCCTTGGAGCGGGGGGCGTATCTCTCGGGTGTAGGACCGATGACATCATTTGTTGATAGCCGCTTGCGCTTGCTGCTAAAGGGCTGGAGCACGATTTGGCTTTTAATCTTGTGTCAGCAGCGCCAGCACCGCAAGGATGTCGTCTTGCGTGCGGTAGCGGCCAAAGGCCTTGATGTGTTGCTCGCGCACGAGCGATCAGATGATGCCGCTTTGCTGTTGTGCGCTGAGCTCAATGAAACCCAGACGGTGTTTCCTCAAACCGATTTGCGCATGATCTTTGAAGTGGGAATTACGAAAACGCCAGTCAACTTGCCCTCAGTGAACCCAGTTGAGAACATCGCAAAATCCTAGAGATCAGGTTGTCTGAAATTCAGTTTTGGCTGGTATTCTTTTTGCTGGTTTTTGGGGTTGGCGCCTTTTTTTCAGTCCCAGGCACCTCGGCAATGAACTGATCCGGCTTTTTTGTTTTCGCTTTGATGCGCTTGGGGGTGATTCTCGGTAGTGCGGTTTCTGACGTCACAGGCCCGGACGGGCTGGCAACTTCGGCCTTTGGCCTGGCCGTTTTGCGAGCTGATGTTGTGGCTCTTTTTTCTTCGGCCTGCCGTTCTTTTTCAAGGGTGTCGGCTAGTTTTTTGTCGTTGCGCGCAGCTTCTTCAGTCTGCTGTTTCTGTGCAGCACTGCGCCCATCGTCGACTTTCAGAACGGTCGCATCAGGGCACGGTGTCTGACTGTAGGTCTGTCCGCATTTGTAGACATTTTCAGCCGAAGAGCCCGTATTAATTGCGCTAGCAGCTATGAATATAAGAGTGAAAAGGTGTCGCTTCATGGTTCGGTGGACTCCGGGTTTGGCACGGGAGTAGCGCTGGCTGGCACCACTGCCGTGGGTCTGGGCGGTTTGGGTCGGGGTGGCTTGCTGGTGTGAATCAGACGGGTGGCCTGCTCCATGTCGCCCTCTAGCAGTTGGGGCAGGGCTTGGAGCGCGCGCTCGATCGCCTGATCCACACCGATCCGGTGGTCGAGAGAGGGTTTTTTAAGGACCCAGTGGATCACTTCGGCCCTGTTGCCCGGGTGGCCAATGCCCAAACGCAGGCGCCAGTACTGGTCGGTGCCCAGCTGTGCGTGGATGTCACGCAGGCCGTTGTGACCGGCGTGGCTGCCGCCGAACTTGAGCCGGGCCTCACCGGGCGCAATGTCGAGGTCGTCGTGGGCGACCAGAATCTCTTGTGGGGCGATCTTGAAAAAGTTGGCCAGCGCCGCCACTGATTTGCCGCTAAGGTTCATGAACGTCTGTGGTTCCAGCAGCCACAGGCTTTGGCCCTGGTGGGAACTGCGGGCGACCAGCCCAAAGTAGCCTTTCTCCATCACCAGCGGTATTTTGAGTGCTTGGGACACCGCGTCGACCCACCAGAAGCCGGCGTTGTGGCGCGTCTGGTCATAGTCGGGCCCGGGGTTTCCCAAGCCTGCAAAGAGTCGGATCATGGTCAGATTATGCGGTGGGGTGCACACAAAAAAAAAGGCTCACCGCGGTGAGCCAATTGAGCTATCCAGAGAAGATTACTTCTTGGGCTTGGCAGCGGGCTTGGCTGCCGGTTTGGCGGCAACTGCCATTGCATCAGCAGCTGGCTCGGCAGCGGGTGTTTCTGCGGCAGAAACCACCACCACCGACACCACAACCGGGTTTTTGTTACTGCCATGGGTGACGGCTTTGACGCCCTTGGGCAACTGGATGTCGGCCAGGTGCAGGGAGTTGCCTTTTTTCAGGCCGCTCAGGTCCACCGCGACAAACTCGGGCAGATCGCCCGGCAGACAAAGCACGTCGATTTCGCTGATGACGTGGTTCGCAATGCAGCCCTCAGCCTTGACCGCTTGTGACTGGTCGTCACCGCTGAAGTGCAGCGGCACCTTCATGTGGAGCTTGGTGGTGGCATCCACACGCTGGAAGTCTATGTGCAGGATGAGCTGTTTGTAGGGGTGCACCTGCACGTCACGCAGCAGCACGCTGCTCTCTGAGCCGGCCATTTCCATGGTCAGGATGGTCGAATGAAAGGCTTCCTTTTTCAGGGCATGCCACAACGCGTTGTGGTCGACCTCGATCAGTTGCGGCTCGGCTGTACCACCGTAAACGATACCGGGCGTGCGACCGGTGATGCGCAGACGGCGGCTCGCACCCGTACCGTGCTTGGTACGCTCAAAAGCGACTAATTTCATTTTCTAACTCCAGAAAAGGGTCGACCGCGACCAGTGCAACCCCGATTTAAAAAAAGCCCGGCACCCAAAATCGGCGCACGAGCCACTCGAAAATCTGATCAGAACAGGCTGTCCTTATCAGAAAACAAACTCATCACCGACTTGCCCGCAGCAATACGCTGGATGGTCTCGGCGATTAGTGGTGCCACATTGAGCTGGCGGACCTTGGGGCAGGCCAGCGCCGCTGGAGCCAGCGGAATGGTGTTGGTGACCACCACCTCATCGAGCGCGTCACCCTGGCTGATCCGGCTGATGGCCGGGCCAGAAAAAATCGGGTGGGTGCAATAGGCGTACACCTTGCGGGCACCGCGTTGCTTCAGGACCTCAGCGGCCTTGACCAAGGTGCCAGCAGTGTCGATCATGTCGTCCATGACCACACAGTTGCGGCCATCAACCTCGCCGATCACATGCATCACCTCGCTGACATTGGCGCGGGGGCGACGCTTGTCAATGATGGCCAGATCACAGTCGAGTTGCTTGGCCAGCGCCCGCGCCCGCACCACGCCACCGACATCGGGTGACACCACAATCAGGTCGTCGTAATTTTTTTGCTTGAGGTCACCGAGCAACACTGGTGAGGCATAGATATTGTCCACCGGAATATCGAAAAAACCCTGAATCTGGTCCGCATGCAAATCCATGGTCAGCACCCGAGCCACCCCTACCGCCTGCAACATGTTGGCCACCACCTTGGCGGTGATGGGTACCCGGCTGGAGCGCGGACGGCGATCTTGCCGTGCATAACCAAAATAAGGGATGACGGCGCTGATGCGCTCAGCCGAGGCACGTTTGAGTGCATCGACCATGATCAGCAGTTCCATCAGATTCTCGTTGGTGGGGGCGCAGGTGCTTTGGACCACAAAGACATCGCGTGCGCGCACGTTTTGCCTGATTTCCACGGTGACCTCGCCATCCGAGAATCGACCTACCTCGGCTGCGCCCAAATCGGTCTTCAGGTATCGTGAAATGTCGGCAGCCAACGAAGGATTGGCATTGCCGGTAAAAACCATGAACTCTGGGGGTTGATCGACCTGCATGTAGATCCCAACTAGTTAGTCGTAAACGCACCGACATGTCTGATAACAACATGCATGGAAATTTGGCAGGGGAGGAAGGATTCGAACCTTCGCATGCTGGAATCAAAATCCAGTGCCTTAACCAGCTTGGCGACTCCCCTACGCGGGTAAAACGTGAAACGTCTTACCGATAACTTTCTTACGCAGCCCACCCCAGAAGAGGGTGCTCTGCCAAACTAATACAAACTCTGGCCTGAAACAGCTCTGGCGCGCTTTTTAGGTCGATGTCCTGTTGCAATGTTGCAAACACTGCACTGCCGGACCCCGTCATCTGGCCTGCCAAACCCATGCTTTTTAGCCAGTTGACTGCGGTTCCAATACTTGGGCACAACTGCATGGCAACATCCTGCATATCATTGCAACCAAAACCCTCAGCGCCTATAGCGAAGCCTGAAATTATAGTAGATTCAGTATCTCTTTTCAAAAGTGGGTGCGAAAAAATTCGCCCGGTTTCAAGCCCGTCAGGGGGCTTGACCACCAGGTAGCGTTTCAGCGGTACCAAGATTGGCTGTAGCTTTTCACCAATGCCAGTGACAAACGCGTTTTTGCCACCCAGAAAAAATGGTACATCGGCACCCAGTTGCAAGCCGATGTGTGACAGGCTGGCCAAGTCCAGGTTCAGTTGCCACAACCGGTTCAAGGCCAGCAGAGTGCTTGCTGCATCAGACGAACCGCCGCCCAGGCCTGCTTGGGCCGGAATGTGCTTGTCAATGGCGATATGCACCCCACATCGCGAGCCGCTGAATTGTTGCAGTGCCCGTGCCGCGCGCAGCACGAGATCATTTGCCGGCAAGGGTGTGCGCAAATCCTCGCGGCTGATATGGCCGTCGTTGCGACAGTCAAAATGCAGGGTGTCGCACCAGTCAATCAGGACGAAAACCGACTCCAGCAAATGGTAGCCGTCGCTGCGGCGACCCACGATGTGCAAGAACAGGTTGAGTTTGGCGGGTGCACACACGTCAAAAAGTGACTTCATGACAGCAAGCTCAATACCGGTGCTATGGCTGCAGCACCACGCGCAGTTCCGCAGCAGGTGCCGGTAAGCGCCTGTGCGCCGTGATTTTGCCTTGACTCCATAGTGCCAGATTAACCTCCCAGCCGTCAGAACGAACGTCTTGCCCGTCCAGCCAGGCAAACAACGCCGTGACAGGCACTGGCGTGCCCAGCACATGTTCGATCAATTGCTTCAGGTCTTCGAATTCACGGCGTTCGCCACCGGTTTGCAGGGTCGCGGCTGTGGTTGTCCAACTCACAGCCGCAGCCATCGTGCCCAGCGGCGTCAGCAACAGCATGTTGCCTTGCTGTGCATTGCCCTGTAACTCAAAGGCACTGGCAAACGACTGCTTGCTGGATTGTGGCGACATGGGATCAGCCTCGACCCGGACCGAGAGTCGTCCCTGCCAGCTAGTGAAGTTGGGATGTTTTTGGCTTCCAGAGCCCGTTATTGTTGCGCATCCAGCTATCAATAGAATTGCAAAAAACGCCATCAAAATGGCCATGACGTGGCGTTGAATCACAGGGGCACACGCAGACGTTTGATGGTTTCCATGAGGGTTTCATTGGCTGGATTGAGCTTGATACCTTCTTTGAAGACGATTAATGCCTCTTGCTGACGGTTGGCGGTCCAGAGTACCTCGCCCAGATGCGCGGCAATTTCAGCATCGGGCTTGTCCTTGAACGCCGCCTGTAACAATCGCAAGGCCTGCGCATGGTTGCCGCTGCGGAACTCTGCCCAAGCCAGGCTGTCGGTGATGAAAGGATCGCCTGGCGAGAGTTCAAGGGCCCGGGTGATCAGTTGCCGTGCCTCTGGCAGGCGCAGGTTCCGGTCAGCCAGGGAATATCCCAAGGCGTTGTACGCGTTGGGATCTTTCGGATTGGTCGCCATCAGGCTACGCAACAGGCGCTCCATTTCATCCAGATTTCCGAGTTTTTCGCTCACCATCGCCAAGTCATAGATCAGGTCGGAGTCGTTGGGGCTATGGGCGATGGCTGCTGTGAGCTTGACTCGGGCCCGTTCAAACAATTTGTGCTCCCGCAGCAGTGCTATTTCAGTGGCGCGCTTGAGCCGGGCATCTGGCTCGGAGCGCTCGGCCTGGTTCTGGATAAGCGTCAATGCTTCCTCCAGCCGGCCTTGTTGGGCGATCAGCGTGGCACGCTGGAGCTGGGCACGCAGCACATCCTCCGGGTTGTCAACTCGTTGCAACCAGGCTTCTGCTTGTTGGGGTTGCTGGCGCAATTGGGCCAGTTGGGACATGGACATGAGTGCTTGGGACCGCCCACGTTGAACTTCCACCGGCAACTCAGCGCCAGTCATGTTAGCCACCAGATCCAGGTAGCGCTGAAATTGCTCTTGCGAGTGTTCCAATTGTTGCTGTTGCAGGGCTAGTGCACCACTGATCAACCAGGCATCGGCATAGTCAGGTGTTCGGATTCTGATGACTTCCATTTCTGCCTTGGCATCGTCTTCACGCTTGGCGCCCAGCAGGGCTTTGACGTAGGCCATGTGAAACTCTGGCCTTGCGTGGGGCAAGTGCTGTTTGACAAGCAGTTCGGCCTGGGGCAGGTCGGGGCTCATCATGGCTAGCGCCAGTAATGCCGGGTGCTCTGATTTCAGGTCGATGGCCTGGGCCTTGACGGCTGCACTGACTGCTGCTGCCTTGTCGCCGGCACTGAAACCAAAACGCCCGACCACTGACCATGCCGTAGCCCCCAAGTCTTTGTCGCCAAGGACCCCCGCCAAGGCCTTTTGCACCGTTGTGGTGGCAAGCTGCCGATCACTGACGCGATCGTACATGGCCGGTAGTCGCCAAATTAAATCGCGGCGTTCCGCAGGCGGGGCCAAGGCGATTTCGCGCTTGAGCGGATCCAGCGTGTCGCCGGTGCGATTCAACCCCAGCAATATCTGCAAAACAAACTGGTTGGCTTCCCGGGATGCTGGATTGGCCTGCGCCCATGCTCTGGCACCTTGCAGCGCCGACTCGCCGGCGCGTGCCTGTATGGCAAGCTGGACGGCCCGCTTGTAAACTACCGGGTCACCGGTTTTTCGGGCCGCGTCGAGCACCAATGAAAATGCCGTACCGGAGTCTTCGGTACGGGCATTGAGCTCGCCCAGTAGCAACTGGTAGAAAAGAACACTGTCGAGTGCAGAGCTTTTTGAGTTGATCTCTACAGGGCTGGGGGCCTGAGCATGCACGCCGAGCGAAAAACTCAGCATCATGGGAATCAGGCTATGCAATAAAACGTGTTTGAGGCGCATCCGATCATAATAATCCATGCTCAACCAAAAGTTTCTGTATGCCTGAATTACCCGAAGTAGAGGTGACACGACAAAGTTTTGTGCGTGCCATTGAAGGCGCTGTGGTGGTGTCGGCGCATTTGGGCAAGCCACTGCGCTGGCCGCTCGGCTGTGCGGTGCAGCAACTGGCCGGACTGGTTGTTCGCACCGTTGACAGGCGTGGCAAGTATTTGTTGATCGCTTTAAGTCGGGGCTGGCTGCTACTGCATCTGGGCATGTCCGGCAGTCTGCGCTTTGCGACAGAGTTGCCTGATGCCGGCTTACATGATCATTTTGATTTGGTGACTTCTTTGGGCACGCTGCGTTTGAACGATCCCCGGCGCTTTGGCGCGGTGGTGTATGTTGGCAGCCTGATCGAGCCAGTTGCGCAGAAATTGCTGGGGCATCTGGGCATGGAGCCTCTGTCTGACGGGTTTGACTTAGCACAGTTTCATGCCGGCCTGAAGCTGCGGAAGTCTTCCATCAAGCAGGTTTTGCTGGCCGGTGATCTGGTGGTTGGTGTGGGCAATATCTATGCGTCAGAAGCCTTGTTCATGGCGCGAATTCGTCCGACCGTCAGTGCCCGCAGTCTGAGTCGTCCACGCGCGGCCCGGTTGCATGCGTCGATTCGAGAGGTGCTGGCCCGTGCTGTCTTGCATGGCGGCAGCACATTGCGTGACTTTTCCAGTGCCAACGGACAAGCTGGCCATTTCCAGTTGGAAGCGCTGGTGTACGGTCGTACAGATCTGGGCTGCAAAGTTTGTGCGACACCCATCAAAAAGATTCAACAAGGCCAGCGGTCCACTTATTATTGCCCTGCATGCCAACGGCGCTGAGTTTGAATTTTCGATACCGATCAGGAGCAAGGGTGCTATATTGATCTGCTGAGCATGTATTGGAGGCACCTTGGGAACTTCATTCAACGAAAAATTTGACCAGCATGGCGCATGGCGGCGCGAGTTTGCCCTGCGTCTGAAGCTGCTGGCGCAGTGGTTGAAGGATCAAGATATGCTCGATGCCTCGGTGGAAGACCGCTTGCATCGGCTGGAGGCGCAAGTCCGCATCGACAAGGTGATGGTGGCTTTTGTTGCTGAATTCTCACGTGGCAAGTCGGAGCTGATCAATGCTGTTTTTTTTGCTGATTACGGTCGGCGCATCATGCCCGCCAGCGCCGGGCGTACCACCATGTGCCCGACGGAAATGGGTTATGACCCGGACGTGCCTCCTTGCCTGCGTCTGTTGCCTATAGAGACCCGTTTGCAGCCACAGTCGCTGATGGAGTGGCGACTGGTGCCCGAAAAATGGGAGCGTACCGAATTGGATGTCAGCAACCCCAGGCAGCTTGCCGAAGCCTTTGCCAAGGTGGCTGAAACCCGCCGTGTCAGTCAGGATGAAGCGCGCGCACTGGGCTTTTGGCAAAACCATGCGACTGATCAAGTGGCTGTGACCGATGCCGGCGGGTGGGTTGAAGTGCCCAAATGGCGCCATGCCCTGATCAACATTGCCCATCCCTTGCTAAAGCAGGGGCTGATCATTCTGGACACCCCGGGATTGAATGCGATTGGCGCTGAACCCGAACTCACTGTCAGCCTGATTCCTCAGGCGCAGGCGGTGGTTTTTATCCTTGGGGCAGATACGGGAGTGACTCAGTCTGATTTGTCGATTTGGCGCGAACATCTGGTCGAACCTGACCAGGATTTGGCTACGCGGCTGGTGGTGCTTAACAAGATCGATACGCTTTGGGATGCACTGGACAGTCCGCAGGAGGTACAAGCCCAAATTGACAAGCAAAGGCAGGATTCAGCCAGAATTTTGGGTATTTCAGAGCAGCAGGTGGTGGCCGTGTCGGCGCAAAAAGGTCTGGTTGGTAAAGTCACCAACGATGCCGGTTTGCTGAGTCGAAGCTGTCTGGCTGCGCTGGAAGATGCTTTGAGCAAGGGCATCATGGGGCGTCGCCAAAAGATTTTGGGTGCAGCGGTGGCGCGTGGCATTGCGGCTTTGCGCAACGAAACCGGCCGGGTGATGCACATTCGTCGCTGTGATCTGACCGAACAATTGATCGAACTGAAAGGCCTGCAAGGTAAAAACCGGCCAGTGATTAAGAACATGCGCTCGCGGATTGCCCAGGAACAGGCCGATTTTGACGCGGCAGGTGTCAAGATTCATGCTGTGCGTTCGGTTCATCTGAAGTTGTTGCGTGAAATTTTCAGTCTGTTGGGGTCGATCAACCTCAAGCGGGAAATGGCGCACCTGACGGCCTCTTTGAATCAGAAAGGCTTCAAGCTGGGCATCAAGCGGTCCTATGGGGAAACCTTTGAACGTCTGCAAGCCAACCTGAAACTGGTTCACGCCAAGGGCCTGGAAATTCACACCATGCTGGTGGCGATGTTTCTACAGTTGAACACAGAATACGGCTTTTCGTTGCAGGTTCCGGAGGAGCCTCAGGTGGACTCGTATTTGGCTGAACTCAATTTGATTGAGCGCAGTCATTTGCAGTACTTGGGGATTGGCAATGCCTTCAGACTGGCGCAGCCCGAGTTTTCGCAGCAGGTGGTTCGAGCTTTGTCAACCCGCTTGCGGGGCGTTTACGAAACTGCTCTGGGCGACATAGAAGCCTGGAGCAAATCGGCGGCCTCACAGCTCGATTCGCAATTGCGCGAGCGTCGCAAGAATTTTGTGCGTCGCCTGGAGGCGATTGACCGCATTGCGCAAGCCTCTGATGGCTTGAGTGAGCGCATTGCAGAAATTGATGCGCGCAGCATCGAGCTGGACCAGGCTGAGCTCAAGCTGGTGGAACTGACCCAATACCTGTTGCAAATGACCGCGCCGGAGCGATTCGGGGTGGCCATGGATGACGCGTCACGCTAAGCCCCTGACGGCAGTTTTTTCGCTTGCCGAGGCCGTTGTGCAGTGGCAGCGGCAATATGGCCGACATGATTTGCCCTGGCAGAACACGCGTGATCCCTATCCCGTCTGGCTCTCCGAGATCATGCTACAGCAGACCCAGGTGACCACGGTACGAGACTATTTTGGGCGATTTTTGCGACGGTTTCCCGATGTTGAGGCGCTTGCACAGGCCTCGCTGGACCAGGTGCTGGGTTTGTGGGCCGGACTGGGGTACTACAGCCGGGCGCGTAATTTGCACCGCTGCGCGCAGGATGTGATGAGTTTGCATGCGGGTGTGTTCCCGCGCAATGCCCAACAACTCCAAACACTGCCGGGTATTGGCCGGTCAACGGCGGCGGCAATTGCGTCCCTGTGTTTTGCCGAACGGGTGGCGATTCTGGATGGCAATGTCAAGCGGGTGCTGACACGTTTTCTGGGATTTGATGCAGATCTGGCACTAAGTGCCAACGAACGACGCTTGTGGGGGCTGGCAACCGACTTGTTGCCACAGTTTGACCTGACTGCCGATATGCCCAGCTACAGCCAGGGCATCATGGACTTGGGAGCGACGGTTTGCACGGCCAGAAGACCAGACTGTGACATCTGCCCGTTACGGGCGCAATGCCTGGCCCGGGCTCAGGGCAAGCCTGAAATTTTTCCGGTCAAGACACGCAATATGAAACGCAGTGCGCAGTCCATCTGGATGTTGTGGGCGCAGGCCGACGATGGCGCGTTGTGGCTTTGTCAGCGCCCGACACCAGGCATCTGGGCCGGTTTATATTGTTTTGCGCTATTTGACGATCGAACCAGTTTGCTGGCATCTGTCCCGGGCGTGGCACCCGCACAGTGGCATGACGACACGGTCCTGAAGCATGTGTTGACACACAAGGATTTGTATTTGCACCCGGTGCGGGTGGTTTTGCCGCGTGCTGATGAACCACTGATTGACGGCGCATGGTTTGGTGCGTCCCAGTGGCAGCAGTTTGGGTTGCCGGCACCGATCAAAAAGCTGTTGGCAAGCCCGTGTTGACGCTAGCGCGCATCGATTTCCCGGTGCCGCTTCAGAGTGACCCAGCGTGGCCTGAATAAAACAGCAAGTTGCTCCACAAGATAAACTGAGCGGTGCTGCCCCCCGGTGCAGCCAATGGCCACCGTCACGTAGCTTCGATGGTTGCGCGCCAGTGATTCCAGCCACTGAGCAAGAAAAGCGCTGATATGGTTGAGCATCAGTCCAACTTCCGCCTGTTGCTTTAGAAAGTCAATGACAGCGCCGTCCTGCCCGGTTAACGCGCGCAAGGCAGGTTCGTAATGCGGATTGGGCAGCATGCGCACGTCAAAGACGTAGTCCGCATCGCTGGGAATGCCGCGTTTGAAAGCAAACGACTCAAACACCAATGTGAGCTGTTCGCCGGGTGCCTCAATGAACGCCTTGACGTAGCTTTGCAGTTGCGTCGGGCGGATGATACTTGAGTCAATCACATGGGCTTCGCAACGCAAATCGCTCAGCAATTCCCGTTCCAGTTCAATGGCTTCGGCCAGTGCGTGCCGCTGATCCGGTAAATTGTCGTTGTTGTTTACTTGCGACAGTGGGTGGCGTCTGCGGGTTTCGGAAAAGCGCCTGATCAGGGTCTCCGTGGTGGCATCGAGAAAAATCGAATCAATGTGAGTTCCCTGGGACTTGAGTTGCTTGAGCTGTGCCGGCAGCAGGGGCAGTGAGCTGGCACTGCGAACATCTATGGCGATGGCCAGGCGGCTGAGGCGTTTGACACGTTCCAATTCAATCAGTGGCGTGAACAGCTCTGGCGGCAGATTGTCGATGCAGTAAAACCCCAGATCTTCCAGCGCGTGCAGCGCCACCGATTTACCGGAGCCTGACATACCGGTGATGAGAACGATTTGCAGGTCTTGTGTTGTCAAGTCCATGTTAGGTCTCTTGGGTGAGCAACATGTCTCGGGCATGTGCCAGCGTGCTCGCCAGCACATGTTCTCCGCCCAGCATACGTGCCAGTTCTGTCACCCGCCCTGTGTTTTCCACCGTGGTCACCGAACTGATGGTAGAGCGGCCCTGAAGTTGTTTGCTTACCACCAGGTGTTGATCGGCGCATGCTGCCACCTGTGGCAGATGGGTCACGGCCAGCACCTGACGGTCAGCACCAAGCTGACGCATCAGCCGGCCTACAGTCTCCGCAACAGCACCTCCGACGCCGGCATCCACCTCGTCGAAAATAAGTGTTTGCGCTGTGCCCAACTGGCTGGTGGTCACGGCAATGGCCAGGGCGATGCGCGACAGTTCGCCACCCGAAGCCACCTTGTTGATGGGGCGTGGCGTACTTCCGGCATGACCAGCCACCAAAAAAACGATGTCTTCCAGACCACTCTGAAGGGGCTGGGACGAGGGTTGGAGCTGTACCTCAAACTGGCCGCCCTGCATGCCAAGACCCTGCATGGCGGTGCTGATGGTGTTGCCCAGTTCGATGGCCGCACGCCGACGCTTGGTGGTCAGCGTATGCGCCTCCTGCAAATAGGCCTGCCAGCACGATGCTTGCGCCAGTTCCAGTTGCTGCAAGTCCGCTGCCGCATCCAATGCCTGTAGCGCCTGCTGCCAATGATGCAGCAGTCCGGCAAGCTCCTCGGGTCCACGCTTGTAGCGTCGCGCCAACGACACCCATAACCCCATTCGCTCATCAAGTGCGGTAAGTCGCTCCGGGTCCAACTCGGTCTTGCGCAGATAGGCCCGAAGTGCTCTGACGGTATCTTCAAGTTGCGCCAGGCTTGACCCCAAAACCTCTGCCAGCCCTTTAAAGGCGGGCTCAATAAGCTCTTGTTTTTGTAGCAATTCAAAAGCGGTTCCGATTCGGTTGGTAGCGTTGTGGTCATCTTCATCGAGTACTGCCAGCGCCGCTTGTGCCGCATCCAGCAGTGCTTGTGCATGGGAAAGGCGGCTGTGTTCGGCATTCAGGCTTGGCCATTCATCGGCTTTGGGCCCAAGTTTTTCAAGTTCGCCAATCTGCCAGGTCAGACGCTCACGCTCCTGTAGCAGGGAGTCTTGCGCCGCGTGTGCATGCTCGAGTTGCTCTTGCGCAGTACGCCATTGTTGCCACCGTGCAGCGACCTGCACGGTGGAGATTCTGGCGTAGCCGTCAAGCAAGCCCCGAACTGCTTCAGCGCGTATCAGGCTTTGCCAGGCGTGTTGCCCGTGGATGTCAAGAAGCTGTTCGCCCACAGCCCTGAGCTGTGCGGCCGTGGCGGTGTGGCCGTTGATCCAGGCGCGACTCTTGCCCTGCACATCGACCGTGCGGCGCAACAGCAGGTCGCTGCCCATGTCGGACTCAAAACCGGCTTCTTCAAGCCAGTCCGAAATACTTTGGGAGATGTCAAATTCTGCGCAGACATCGGTACGACGGCTACCTTCGCGGATCATGTTCAGGTCAGAACGTCCACCTGTTACCAACTGTAGGGCATCGATCAGGATTGATTTGCCAGCACCCGTTTCGCCAGTCAGCACGGTAAAACCACTACTTAATTCAAGGTCTAGTTCGCTGACGATGACAAAGTCACGCAGCACAATGCGTTTGAGGCTCACGTTGTTGCGACTCCTTCGTTCCAGTGCAGCTTTTCGCGCAGGGTGTCATAGTACGACCAGCCCCTGGGGTGCAAAAACCGCACATGGTGGTTTGACCGGGTAACCTCGATGCGGTCTCCGTGCATCAGGGAGGCCAGGGACTGCGTGTCAAAGCTGGCGCTGGCATCGCGGCCGGCGACTATTTCAATCGCGATGTGTGATGTGTTGGCCAGCACAATGGGCCGATTGGACAAGGTATGAGGGGCGATCGGCACCATCACCCAGCCGGGGATGGATGGGTGCAGCAAAGGACCGCCTGAGGACAGTGAGTAGGCTGTAGAGCCGGTGGGTGTGGCGATGATCAGGCCATCTGCGCGCTGGTTGGCCACAAAATGTCCGTCCACCTCCACCCGTAGCTCCACCATGCCGGCGGTGGCACCCCGGTTCACCACCACATCGTTCATCGCCATCGCCTTGAAGACGCAGTGACTGCTGCGAATCACGCAGGCATTCATTAGGCTGCGGTGATCTTCCACATATTCTCCATGCAGCATTTTTCCCAGACTGCTGGCAAAGCTGCCATAGGGAATGTCGGTGATAAAACCCAGGCGCCCCTGGTTGATGCCGATCAACGGCACACCGTATGATGCCAATTGTCGGCCAATGCCCAGCATGCTGCCGTCACCGCCGACGACCAAGCCCAAATCACATTGTTCGCCAATCTGCGGCACCGTCAATTGCTGGTAGCCTGTCAGCCCCATGTTGAGCGCAGTGTCATGCTCAAGCACCACCTCACAACCTTGGTCATGCAAGAAATGCGCCACCGCTTCAATCGCGTTGCGTGAGTTGGCAATCGATGCTACGGAGGCATGGGTTTGGTACTTGCCGATCAGTGCAACCAACTGGAATTTGGGATTCATTTTCAAATTACATCACTAAAATGAAATCATGCTCGACGATCGTGCCAAGTTATTGCTGAAAGCGCTGGTAGAACGCTACATTGCTGACGGTCAGCCGGTGGGGTCGCGCACGTTGTCCAAGGCATCCGGGATTGAGCTGTCGCCCGCCACAATACGTAATGTCATGTCGGACCTGGAAGATCTTGGGCTGATTGTCAGCCCGCACACGTCAGCCGGACGCATTCCCACCGCTCGTGGTTACCGCCTGTTTGTCGATACGATGCTGACAGTCCAGCGCGGTCAGCTAGGGGCGCATCGTTTGGCTGCAGATCAACCGCAAAAGGTCATCTCCAACGCGGCCAACCTGCTGTCGAGTTTGTCGCAGTTTGTCGGTGTAGTGGTGGCACCCCGACGCTCTTCGGTGTTTCGGCACATCGAGTTTTTGCGGCTGTCAGACCGGCGCCTGCTGGTCATCATTGTGTCTCCAGAGGGTGATGTGCAAAATCGGGTGATCTTCACCGAGGTGGACTACGCTCAGGCGCAGTTGCTGGAAGCCGCCAATTACCTGAATGCCAATTACGTGGGGTTGGCCATTGAGCAGGTACGTGAACGACTGAAGGCCGAGGTCGAATCCCTGCGTGCAGAAATTGCCAGCCTGATGAATGCGGCAGTCACGGCCAATTCAGAGGTGCTGACCGAGGCGCAGGACGAAGTGATTATTTCCGGTGAGAGAAATTTGTTGTCAGTCAGTGATTTTTCGAACGACATGAGTCATCTGCGGCGGGCCTTCGATCTATTTGAACAAAAAGCCCAGTTGATGCGCTTGCTCGATGTCACGGGTCAGGCCGAGGGGGTGAGAATTTTTATCGGAGGTGAAAGCCAGGTGGTGCCTTTCGAAGATTTGTCGATCGTCAGCGCGCCCTACGAAGTGGATGGCATGGTCGTGGGCACTTTGGGCGTGATCGGACCCACCCGCATGGCCTACGACCGGATGATTCAAATCGTGGATATCACCTCCAAATTGGTCAGTAACGCGCTGAGCCATCACAAGTAGCCCTTTACAACGTGCCGGTCGGTCGGATCATTAGCCGATTTGATGGAGGCAAAAGTCGCAATTGGGGGTCATTGCTGTTAAATGAGTTTAGGGCCGTTAGCCGGACTTTAACAACCACCTAAAAATACCGTTAAGAATCAATATCTTAGAGCGTACTAGTAGTTCGTTCCATTAAAATAGATACATATTAAGTGATTCCGAGGTCGAACTTGTTCCAGCGAAACACCACAGGAGATGCATTGAAC
>JFJP01020569.1_pt1 | contig 15430 bp, 11 predicted proteins | sample 431651 | NCBI WGS metagenome assembly JFJP01 (sample SAMN02602958, study PRJNA72255) | Microbial mat metagenome, whole genome shotgun sequencing project. | biome: fresh water; feature: sink hole; material: water; isolation source: purple microbial (photo- and chemosynthetic) mats found in... | reverse complement strand
ACCTCCTCGTCGTGGATGCTCCAGATGGCGTCGAGCAGCGCCACCGTCAGTCCGGCGGCCACCGTCCAGCCCACCGCCGCGCCCACCGCCGCGCCAACCGCGCGGCTGCGGTTGCGCACATGCAGGCCGATGGCCAGGCCGAGCCAGCCCAGCACTGCCGGCTGCAACGCCAGGCTGAGCACGGCCAGCCAAACCGACCAGCGGCCGCGCCACATGTCCCAGCCGTCGCCATTGACGATGATGCGGACGGCGAGGACCAGGGCGACCAGGATGGCGCCGCCCAGGTGGACCCGGCGCAGACCGCTGACCTTCTGCATGAGGATGTCGCGCGGCGTCAGCGGCGTGGTCAGCAGCACCTCCAGGCTCTGCGCGCTGCGCTCGGCCGAGAAGGCGGTGGCGCCGAGCACCAGCACGGTCAGGGCGAGGCCGAGTTCGATGAGCATGCCCATCCACGCCGCCACATCCTTGCCCGAGTTGAAGGCCAGGCCGTAGCTGAGCACCAGCGAGAACACCACCAGCGCGCCCAGCGGCAGCAGGATGCGCGCCAGGTAGCGCGGGTTGGCCAGGGCACGGCGGTTGCACTCGCGCCAGGCCACCGGGCGTTCGAGCGGCAGGTCGCGTCGCGTGGCGCGGCCGAGGAGGCGACGCTCGAGCCCTTCGAACCAGCCATCGAGGCGCCGGAAGCGCTCCAGCAGCGGATTGCCGCCTTCGCGGTGACGGCGCAGGCTCAGCGCGAGGCAGGCGCCGAGGATGGCGATGGCGGTGACGGCGAAGCTGTAAAGCAGTGCATCCTGCGCCGCCACCTCGACGCTGGCATTGCGATCGAGCAGCCAGGTGACGTCGATCGCCGGACAGTTGGCATGCAGCAAGGCCAGCGGACGGGCGTGCTCCACCGCCATCGGGATGCCATAGCTGGCGAGCATCAGGCCGTAGCCGGTGAACAGCGCTCCGACCGTGCCGCGGCACCAGGCGGTGGCGAGCATGCCCAGGGCGGTGGCGTGCGCGGTGGCGGCGAGCGCGCCGAGGATGGTCCACCAGATCACGGCCTCGGGCACACCGCCGAAGGTGTAGGCGAGAGCCAGCAGCGGCAGCGCCAGGATCTGCAGCATCGCCACCGCGATCAGCCGCGACAGCCACTTCTCCAGCACGATGGCGACCGGGCCCAGCCGCGTCATCTGCAGCAGCGGCAGCGAACCGTCCTCGCGCTCGCCGGCGATGGCGCCAGCGGTCAGACCGGGGGCGATCACCGCCGGCAGCCAGGCGATGAGGTTGCCCAGCACCTCGAACACCCGCATGCCCTTGCCGAGCAGCTCCTGATCCCAGCGCTGGGCCTGGTACAGCGCCATCCCGGCGAAGAAGGCGAGGGCGAGACCGATCAGCACGCGCAGGACGAAGGTGCGCTTCCGCGCCGCCTGCTCGGTCAGCTCCTTGGCGATCAACGGCAGACCGATCGCGTACCTCATGCCGCCCGTCCCAGCCAGCGGTCCAGGCGCCAACGGCACCATCCGCGCAGGATGGCCCAGGCGGCCAGCCATCCGGCCGCGACCACGAACGCCTCCAGGCCTGGAGCGGCCTCGTCGACATGCAGCGTCTCGGCGAGGAACAACGGGCTGAACAGCGTCATCTGCTGCGCCGTCTGCTCCCAGCCTGCCGCCAGCGCCGCCCGTCCGGCCAGCCACGGTCCGAGCAGCACGCCGACGCTGGCGGCCAGCGCCAGCGTCCCGGCCGCCAGCGGCTGGGCGGACCGGGCGCCGAGCAGCAGCCCGCCCCAGCGTGCCGTGCCGCACAGGCCGTAGGCCGTCGCCGCGGCGGCCAGCAGCGCGGGCCAGGCGGCCAGCCGGCATTCGACCAGGGCGCAGAACAGCACCGTGGCGAGATAGGCGTGGAGCGCCCGCCTGAGCAGCAGGCCGGCGCCAGCGCCAAACCCATCGGCCATCTCGGCCCCGCCCAGCGGCGTGGTCGCGAGCACGCCTAGGCTGCCGTTGGCGCGTTCGCGCGGCAGGGCGGTGGCCGCAGCATAGCCCGCCGCGACCAGGGCGATCGCGAAAACCACGTCGGCGGTGATCTGCACGCCCGTCATCTGCTCGGCCTTCCCGCCGAGCACCGCGAGCGTATTGAGCAGCGCCACCAGCCCGACGATCGGCAGCAGACAGCCGAAGGCGCGCAGCCGGGCCAGCTTCAACCGCGTGCCGAACACCGGCGCGTAGAGCCGCGCCCGCCAGGCCAGGGGATCATCTTGCGGCAGTTCGCCGCGATCGAGACCGTGCTTCACCCGCCAGCGCCGTACCTCGCGCTGCCAGCGCGGTCCGGAACGCCAGCGGGCCATCAGGAAGCTCTGCGTCGGCGGCAGTTCGACCGAACGGCGGCGCATGCGCCGCCGCGCCAGGCGCAGATGCCAGACGATGCTGAGCCCGGCTGGGATCAGGCCGCCGACGATGGCCAGCCACGGATCGCCGCCGCCATCGACCAGGGCGCGGTACCAGGTCCACGGCATGCCGTAGAACTGCACCGGCGACCACATCAGGAACACGCTGAGCAATCCGGAGCCGACGGGCAGGAGGATCAGCAGGTGCAGGACGACATCGCGGTAGGCGGAGAGGGCGGCACCGGTGCTGGGCAGACGACGCGCCCCGACCGCAGCGGCGCAGGCGGCGACCTGCATGGCGGCGACCGCCAGCACCGCGCCGGCCGCCAGCAGGCGCTGGTCGGACACGCCGCCGCAGGCGTAGGCCAGCGCAGCCAGCGGGACGGCGGCCAGCGCCACCGTCCCGGCCATGACCAGGCGCGCCCCGGCGAGCTGGGCGATCAGGGCCAGCGGCCCGATCCCGGCGATGCGCAGCAGGTCGAGGGTGCCGCGCTCCTCCTCGGCGGCGACCGCCGGGGCGATCAACGCGGGCAGGCCGAGGTACACGGCGGCGAAGCCGGCGACCATCAATGCATCGAACAGGGCGCGGCCCGAACCCGACTCGAGGCCCTGGCCGGCGAGCAGCCGCGAGCCCGCCAGGCCCGAGGCGAGCAGCAGGCAGCAGGCCACCACGATGCCGAACAGCGGCCGGACCCAGAAGGTGCGTCCATGGGACGCCTCCAGGGCGAGCTGGCGCCACAGCAGCGGCGCCGGCGCATTCACGCGGTGCGGCCCTCGGTCAGCTTCATGAAGGCCGTCTCCATGTCCAAGGCCTCGGGCTGGAACATGCGCAGGCGGGCGCCGAGGCCGACCAAGCCGTCGTGCAGGTTCTCGACCGCGCCGGAATCCTCGCGCAGGCTGACGGCGATGCGGTCGGCCTGGCGCTCGACCGACTCGACGCCGGGCAGGGTGCGGATGCGCGCCAGCAGCTCGTCCGACTCGTCGACCGTCTGGACGTGCACCACGCGCATCAGGCGCAGGCGGCGGAAGATCTCGTCGAGCGGTCCCTCGGCCATCATGCGGCCCTGCTCGTGCACAGCTGGGCCAGCTCGTGCAGGATGTGGCTGCTGATGATGATGGTCTTGCCCATGCGCTGCAGCTCCTTGAGCAGCTCGCGCAGTTCGATGCGGGCGCGCGGGTCGAGGCCGCTGGCCGGCTCGTCGAGCAGCAGCAGATCCGGCTCGTGCAGCAGCACGCGGGCCAGCGACAGGCGCTGCTTCATGCCGCGCGACAGGCCGTCGACCGGCGCGTCCTCCTTGGCGGCGAGGTCGACCAGGGCGAGGACGTCGTGCAGCAGGGTGTCGCGCTTGTCCCACGGGATGCGGTAGGCGGCGGCGAAGAAGTGCAGGTACTCGCGCACCGTCAGGTCCTCGTAGACGCCGAAGACGTCCGGCACGTAGCCGATGCGCTTCCTGACCAGCGGGGCCTGGCGCGCGACGTCGAGGCCGCACACCAGCGCCTTGCCGCGCGACGGCTGGACCAGCGTCGCCAGCACCTTGATGGTCGAGCTCTTGCCCGCCCCGTTCGGGCCGATGAAGCCGAAGATCTCGCCCGGCGGGATGACGAAGGAGATGCCGTTCACGGCGGTGAAGTTGCCGTAGCGGACGCTGAGGTCCTCGATCTCGACGCAGTTCACTTGGTGCCTTTCTTCCGTCCGGTTTCCGGCCCATCCTCGGTCTTCTCCACCGTCGGCAGCTCCTGCCGCCAGACGATGATGTCCGTGCCCTGCTGCCGGGCGACCATGCGGCAGGGCCGCGGATTGGCGAGTCCGGCGAGCGGACCGCGCACCGGGCCGGCCAGGCCGCGGCGGAGGCGGACCCACACCTCCTCGCCACCGGGGAAGCCCTCGCGGCGCGGGCCGGCGAAGACGCGGGCGTCGCCGGCCTCGTGCTCGCCGGGGGTGACCGCGGCCCAGCGCCAGCCGTCCTGCAGCAGCCCGGCGAGGTCGCTGGCGGCCGCCTCCGGCGACGGTGCCGGGCCGAAGTCCGCCGTCGGCAGCCCGGCGGGCGGGCGCGTGCTGTAGCGGCGCAGCAGCACCGGCGTCCACTGCGGCAGCGCGATCTCGACCGATCCGCCGGCATGCCAGGGCCCGCGATGCACGGCGCGGATGCGCACCGCCGTGCCGTCGCCGCGCCAGCGCTCGCCCATCTCCACCGGCATGACCAGCTCGCCCTGCGGCTGCTCCTCCAGCACGCGGTCGCCGCCGGAGAAGCGCTGCTCGACGATGTTGCAGCTGCGCGCGGCGCCGTTGGCGTCGCAGTCGACCAGCACCAGCCGGCGCACATGGTCGGCGCTGCCGAAGGCGCCGCGGGCGATGGCGGTGACGGCGACGGTCGCGGCGATGGCGGCGAGCGGGAAGGTGATCCAGGTCCAGCGGCGACGGCGCAGCCGACCGAGCACGATCCATTCGACCGGACCGACCCACAGCAGGAAACCGGCGAACACCGCCAGGACCAGCGTCAGCGGCACGCGCCCGACCGCCTCCGGCCAGAGCAGCTGGCCGAGGTCGCGCTCGGGCTGGTAGACATCCTGCCAGCGGTTCATCGCAGCGGCCGGCCGGCCCCACAGGGCGAGTGCGATCGCCTCCGGATCGCCACCGTCATCGCGCACGACCAGGCCGAGACCGCTGCGCCAACTGGTCCAGCCGTCGCCGGCGCGCACCGCGCCGCGGCCGGCGTCGAGCGCGGCGAGCAGCCCCTCGACCTCGGGACCGGGACGGCCCGGCGCCAGCATCAGCCGGCCGCCGGCCAGCACCCAGGTGGCGAGGGATGCGGCAACCGGCGGCGGCAGCGCGGTCTGCGGATGCAGCAGCACGGCATCCCACGCCTGCCAGGCTTCCGGCACCACTGCGGCGTCGGCCGGATCGAGGCGTACCACGCTGACGCGGGTCGACAGCGAGGTGTTGTCCTCCGCCGGCTGCGGCGGCATGACCGCATCGCGCCGCAGCTCGATCCCGGCCGGCGCCAGCTCGGCGACGGCGCGGGTGTCGAGGCCGGCGCGGGCCAGCGCCTGGGTGGCGAGCGGAAAGTCGAGCGCGCCCTCGCGCCAGCCCAGTTCGGCGCGCAGGTCATCGTAGCCCTCCCAGCCGCGTGGCGGAGGCAGCAGCACGCGGAAGGCGGTGGGCTCGGTGCCGACCCGCCACACCGGCCCCTCCCAGCGCGCCGCCTCGCCATCGTCGCCCTTCAGCACGATGACCGCCTGGCCCTCGCGGGCGCCGAGCCGGCTGCTCAGCCGCACCTCGACCACGATCGGCCGACCGCTGCGTGGCGGCGACACCGGCAGCAGCATGCCGTCGAGGCCGGACAGGCCGCCATCGCCGGCGGCAACCAGGACGGCGCACAGAAGCAGGATGAGCGGGCGCATCAGCGGCGGTCAACGTGCAGAGTCGCGCCGGGTTCGCCACTGGCAGCCACCCGTAGCGCCGGCTTCAGCCGGCACGGACGGCGGGCTTCAGCCCGCCGCAAGGTATTCCTTCCAACGCTCATCGATCCACAGCCCATGCCAATCGAAGCCTCGCTCGACCAGTCCTGCCTGCACCGGATTGCGCACCACATACCGTATCGCGGCTATCGCATGCTCCTCATCGCGTATGAACCGGTCATGGTACTCCCGGCACCACAACGGCCCCCTACGCCCCACGGTCTGATTGATCCATCGTGCGGACGCGCCTTTCCAGGCCCGCACGATGCTGCCCAGCGGCCGCCCTCCGACCTTCAGCACGGCATGGACATGGTTCGGCATGATGACAAAGCCATCCAACCGATAGGCGATGCCATCGTCACGGATCATCTCCTCGGCGAGCAGATCCGCCAGCACCGGATCCCGCAGCAGGCACGAGCCGTGACCGGCATCGAGCCAGGTGTGCACCTGCTCGCGCAGCAGTGCAGCACGCCGGGCATCCTGGGGGTCGGGACAGGTGGCTGCGATGTCGCGCTGTATACGTTCCAACACCGATCCGGGCATGGCATCGGCCAGACGGAAGGTCACGGCCTGGGTGAGGCCTGCGAAATCGGCATGCGGGAGGCGACCCCGGGTACGCCAGCCGCGGCGAGGTTCAGACATCGCTGCCGGGGCGGGCTGAAGCCCGCCCTCCGTGCCGGCTGAAGCCGGCGCTACCTCCGCCATTCACCAGCCACCACTCGCCGAGCAGCAGGGCCAGCGCCGCCGCCGCCAGCCATGGCCACAGCGCCAGGTCGCCAGGCCGCGACTGGGCCTCGGCCACCGCCACCTCGCGGGCGCGCAGGCCGTCGATCGGCTGCAGCCGGCTTTCGCGCGGCTCGAGCAGGCCGGTGCCGACCTGGGCCTCGGCCCGCGTGCCGCGCAGGCGGTAGAGGCCGGGCAGCGGCGCCGGGATGCCGCTGAGGAGGCCGTCGCTGTCGGCCAGGGCGCTGCTGCCGCCGGCCGGACCGTCGATGGTCGCCGCGCCAGGTCCGACATGCAGGGCCGGCAGCAGGCCGGTGGGCTGCGCGGCGGCCTCGGCCCGACCAGCGGCATGCAGCGCCGCCTGCACCAGGTTGCCGCACAGCACCGGGAAGGCGAGGCGGTACGGCAGATCGCTGCGGTCGCTGTGGAAGCACAGGTTCCAGTCGACGCCATCCCCGCGCAGCCGTTCGAGCAGCAGCGGCCCGGCGTCGCCATGCGCCAGCACCGTCCAGCCCGCCGCCTCGACCTCGCGTTCGCCCGCGCCGCCCAGCCAGGCGACGCGCTCGGCGATGGCGAGGTCGTCGAGGCGCAGGTGCGCCAGCAGCGGATGCGCGGCGCGGGCGTCGACCAGGCGCGAACCGCGGTCGTCCGGCTTGGCCGCGATGCGGCCGGCCAGTTCGGCCGGGACCACGCCGACGCCGAGGCGGACGCGGGCGGGATGGGCCAGGTCGGCGACACTGTCGCCGATAAGCAGGTCGACGCCCTGCGGATCCTCGACCAGGCGCACCGCTGGATGCGCCGTCACCGCACGCTTCCAGCGCGTCAGGCGCGGCGCGACCCAGGTGCGCAGCGGCTCGACCGCCGGCAGCGCCAGCCAGGCCTGGTCGTCGAGGTCGAGCGCATCGTCGCCGGCCGCCTCCACCCGCGCCTGGATCACGCTCGCCGCGCCGCCCGGCACCCGCACCACCACGCGGCTGGCAGACATCGGCGCCGGCGCCACGGCCTTCGACGCCAGTTCGGCATCGCCGGCGAGCAGCCGCAGCACGCCGCCACGGCCGGCCTCGGCCGCGGCCGTCACTTCGGCCTGCACCTCCCAGGCGCCGTCGGCGCCGAGCCGCGCCTGCAGGGCGGTGAGGCCGAGGTTGGCCCCGCCCGGCGCGACGCGCTGCAGCTCCAGCGGGCAGGCGAGGTCCTCATCGGCCTCGGCCGGCAGCACCGCGTCGGTGATCAGCACGGCGGCGGCGAAGGGCTCGGCGCGGTGCAGGCCGCGCAGCAGGCGCAGGGCCTCGGCCGGATCGCCGGCAGTGCAGCCGACCACCAGCCCATCGAGGGCGCGTTCGAGCCGGCGGCGGTCGCTGGTGAACGGCACGACCAGCGTGGCCTGGGCACTAAGCGCGACCAGGCAGGCCTCGCGTTCGCCGCCGACCGCGGCGAAGCGACCACGAGCGAGTGCCACCGCCTCCTCCAGGCGGCTGCGCCCCTGGACGCGCGCGGCCATGCTGGCGCTGACATCGACGACGATGGCCTCGCGCCGCGCTGCCGCGCCGGCGCCCGACCACACCGGCTGGGCCGCGGCGAGGGCGAGGGCGAGCAGGGCGAGGATCTGCAGCAGCAGCGGCAGGTGGCGGCGCAGGCGCTGGAACAGGGCGTTGGCGCGCTGATCCTCGACCGCGTGGCGCCACAGGGCCAGCGAGGCGACCTGCCGCGGCGGGCGCTTGAGACGCAGGAACCACAACGCGATGAGCGGCGCCAGCAGCGCACCGAGCCACAGCAAATGCGGGGCGTGGAACAGGAGGTTCATGCTATTGCCTCCTCCTCCGTGCGTCCTGACCCATCATGCGAATGCACAGGAGGCACAGAGACACAGAGGCTCGAAGAGGCGCGGCCACATTCAGCCGCACGGAAAGAGAGGCCACATCAACATCTCTCTCGAACCTCTGTGTCTCTGTGCCTCCTGTGAGTCGAAACGACGGCATGCGGTTCACGCGAACCATCCTTGCCGGCGGAGCCGGTCGGTCAGCAACGGGGCGAGCGGCTCCTCGGCGGTGACCGCGGCGAAGCGGCCGCCGCGTGCCTGGCAGGCGCCAGCCAGACGGCGGCGCAGATGATCGAGGCCAGCGAGGTAGGCCGGCAAGGCCCCGGCGATCGAGACGTCGAGTTCGGCCCCGGTCTCGGCGTCGACCAGGCGCAGGTCGGCGGCGGGATCGGGGTCGACCTCGGCCGCCGCCAGCACCTGGATGGCGAGCGGATCGAGGCCGGCGGCGTGCAGCCGGGTCAGCGCCGGCTCGGGCGCGCCCTCGTGGGTGAAGTCTGAGAGCAGCACGCAGGCGCCGCGCCCGACATGCCGGGCGAGCAGCCGGCCGACCGCCTCGGGCGGGGTGAGCGCCTTCTCGCCGCCGGTCGACGGCACGATCGCGGCGCAGGCCGCCAGCCAGCGCGGCAGCATGGCGAGGCCGCGCAGCGGCGGCTGGCGCCGCGGATCGCCGGCATCGCCGAAGCACCACAGGCTGACCCGGTCGCCAGAGGCCAGCCCGACCGCGCCGAGCGCCGCCGCCAGCAGGCGGGCGCGTTCCAGCTTGCCGGCCTCGGCCATCGAGGCGCTGGCGTCGACCAGTACCACGAGGTGGCGGTCCTCCTCCAGACGGTAGAGCCGCAAGTACGGCCGCTGCAGGCGGGCGAAGGCGTTCCAGTCGATGGCGCGCAGATCGTCGCCCTCGCTGTAGTCGCGGTAATCCGCCAGATCGGTCGACGCGCCGCCGCGCCCGGCGAGACGCTCGCCGCGGCCGCGGGCGGTGCGCCGCCCGCGCGGGTTGAGCCGCAGGCGCAGCAGCGCCCCGACCAGGTTCGCCGATAGGACGGCCTCGCTCACGCAGCCGCCTCCGGCACCGCCTTGAGCACCTCGTCGACCAGCTTGTCGGAACGGATGCCGTCAGCCTGGCCGTCGTAGTTGAGGATGACGCGGTGGCGCAGCACGTCGGGCGCCAGGCGGCGCAGGTCGTCGCAGGAGAGGTGGGCGCGGCCGGCAGCGAGGGCGCGCACACGGCCGGCGCGCAGCAGGGCCTGGGCGGCGCGCGGACTGGCGCCCCAGCGCACGTAGCGGCGCACCGGCTCGGGCGAGGTCGCGCCCGGATGCGTCGCCAGGACCAGGCGCACGGCGAAGTCGCGCACCTCGGGCGCCACCACCACGCCAGCGGCCAGGGCGCGCAGCTTGAGGATGGCGGCACCATCGAGCACCGTCTGCACCGCCTCGCCGCCGGCCAGCTCGGTGCGGTCGAGGATGCGGTTCAGCTCGTCGCGGGTCGGCGCGCCGACCTCGAACTTGAACAGGAAGCGGTCGAGCTGCGCCTCGGGCAGCGGATAGGTGCCCTCCTGCTCGATCGGGTTCTGCGTCGCCAGCACGACGAAGGGCTGCTCCAGCCGGTGCAGCTGGCCGCCGATCGTCACCGTGCCCTCCTGCATCACCTCGAGCAGCGCGGCCTGCGTCTTGGGCGTGGCGCGGTTGATCTCGTCGGCGAGCAGCAGCTGGGTGAACACCGGGCCTTTGCGGAACTCGGTGCGCCAGCCGCCGTCCTGGTCGCGGGCCAGCACGGTGGTGCCGAGGATGTCGGCAGGCATGAGATCCGGCGTCGCCTGGACGCGGCGGAACTCCAGGCTGCAGGCGCGCGACAGCGCCTTGACCAGCTCGGTCTTGCCCAGTCCGGGCAGACCTTCGAGCAGGACATGGCCGCCGCAGACCAGCGCGGCGAGCACGCCGTCGATGACGCGCTCCTGGCCGACGATGGCGCGGGCGACCTCGTCCCGGGCGGTGGCCAGCAGACGGGCGGCGGCGGTGAGTTCGGCGGCGGGATCGCTCATGGGTTGTCCTTGTCCTGGTTCTGGCGGCGGCGTTTGGCGTCGAGCAGGCGTCCGGCGGTGCTGCCGGCGGTCGGCGCGATGGCGGGCGGTGCGGCGGGTCTGGGCTGGGTCGAGGTCGGCTCGACCTCGGGCAGCGCCTGCATCGGCGTGACCGTGGTCGGCGGCGCGCGGCGCTTGGCCGCGAGCAGGCGGTCGAGGCCAGTGCCGGCGGCAGCCTGCTTCTTCCACGGCCAGCCGAGCTGCACCCGGCGCACAGCGAGGTCGAGCGGCAGCAGGCAGGCGAGCACGGCCAGCGCCAGCCAGGCAGCGGGCGAGGCCGAGCGGCGCGGCACGCGCTCGACGCCGAACAGCGCCTTCCCATCCTCGTCGCCGCTGAGCAGACGGCCGCCGGTGCGCCGGGCGATGCGTTCCAGCACCTGCGGATCAGAGCGGAAACGACGGTACTCCGGCGAGTAGGCGACAGCGAAGCCGGCGCTGGCGCGCTCGTGGCGGTCCTGGCCGTCGGCGTCGCCGCCAGCGCCAGCGATGCCGACGCGATAACGCCCGCTGCCGGCGAGAGCGGCCCGGCCGCGCCAACGGCCCGGCGCCACCGCGCGCAGGTTCAGCGGCAGCTCGGCGCCATCCGGCGCGACCAGGCGGCCGGCCAGGGTCAGCTGGCCAGGCTTGGGATGCAGGTCGTCGACCGAGACCTCGACCGCATCGACGCCGGGCTCGACCGCGATGCGCAGATGACCGCGCGCGCGCACCCGGCCGACCGACAGCACCAGCTGCTCGCAGAAGGCAGCGTACTTGTCCCACGTCACCCACGAGGCGCCCCAGTTGCCGCCGAGGTCGCCGGTGAAGGCGGCGGCAGCGCCGGTGCCGTAGCGCCACGAGATCAGCACCGGGTCGTCCTCGCGCTCGTCCGGACCTTCCAGCGCGGTCAGCGCACCGGACTTCGGCGTGGTCAGGACGTAACCGCTCAGCTGCGGCGGATCGCCGAGGCCCTTGATCGCCGGCGACGGCCAGCGCACGGTCGGGACGAACTTCACGTTCTGCACCTGGCTGCGGCGCAGGGTCTTCGCCTCCTTGGTGAAGATGGCGGGCAGGCGGGCGGGGTCCTGCGGGAAGTACGAGCGGCCGCCTGTGGCGCGGGCGATGGCGGGAAAGGACTCGCTCTCGACCCCGCCGTGCGGGAACACCGACACGGTCGAGATGCTGATCTTCGCCTGCTGGAACTGCGCGATCAGCTCGGGCGTCGGCGGTGACGGGTCGCCGTCGCTGATGATGATGCAGTGCTTGCTCGCCGCGTCGGAGGCGACCAGCGAAGCGCCGACCAGCGACAGCGCGGCCTGGTAGCTCGGCATGTCGCCGGGCTCGCAGGCCTCGACCAGCGGGGCGAGGTTGTCGTAGTCGCCGGCCCGGGTCAGCGGGAAGACCCACTGGTCGCCACCGCCCTTGTCGTAGAGGTAGGCGACGACGCCGACCTCGTCCTCGGCTGACAGCACGCGGATCGCCTGCTTGGTGATGCGCTTGGCCCAGGTGTTGCCCTCGGGGAATTCGCAGGTGTGCAGGACGATGGCCAGCGCGCCCTTGGGCATCACCCGCCGGCCGGTGATGTCCATGCTCACCGGCAGCGCCTCCTCGACCGGGGTGCGGTTCCAGCCGCCGGGACCGAAGCTGTTGCCACCGCCGACCATGAGCAGGCCGAGCCCGAGTTCGCGCACCGCGTCGCGCAGCGCGCGCTGCTGCGCCGCGTCGAGCTGCTCGGCCGGCACGTTGACCAGGATGCAGGCATCGAAGGCCTCGAAGCCGAGCGGATCGTCCGGGCATTCCCAGGCGGCACGGCGTTCGACCCGGCGCGATGCGGCGGTCAGCGCCGCCTCCAGGGCGCGCCAGTCCTCGGTCTTGCCGCCCGGATCGGTGAGCAGCAGCACGGCTCCCTCGCCGGCCAGGTCGATGCGCCCGAGGGCGACGTTGTTCTCGCGCCAGCCGTCGCAGCCGGGCTCGGGTTCGAGACGGGCGAGGTAGTCGTAGGTGCCCGGTCCGCGCAGGGCGAGGGGCAGGCGGAAGCGCGCCTTGCCCGCCTCCCAGGTCACCGGCCGGCGCGCCACCTCGCGGCCGTCCTCGCTGAGCGTCAGCACGCCGCGTCCTGCGCTGATCGCGGCCAGCAGCACGCCGGCGTCGTAGGTCTCGCCGGGGCGGACCTCGCGCGGCAGGTCGAGGCGCTCTAGCCACGCCTCGGCAGTGTGCGCGTAGGCCACCGGCAGGACATCGACGGCGATGCCGCGCGACGTCAGGCGGGCGAGGGCGCGCTCCAGATCGCCGGCGTTGGCCGCGCCGTCGCTCGCCAGGACGATGCGGCCGGGACGATCGTCCGGCAGCACGTCAGCGGCAGTGAGCAGGGCGCGTTCGAGGTCGGTGCCGCCACGTTCGACCCGGGTGGCGAAGGCTTCGAAGGGGAAGGCCTGGCGCGGCGGCAGCTCGACCGCGGCGCCGCGGCCGAACGAGACCAGTCCGGCGGCATCGCGCGCCGGCTTGGCCGCCACCGTCTTCAGCATCCAGCGCCGCACCGCCTCGCCGGCGCTGGGCGTCATCGAGTCCGAGCGGTCGAGGCAGTAGACCAGCGCGAGGTCGTCGCGGCTGGCGACTAGGCGCGGCTCGGCCAGGGCGACGCAGGCGCAGGCGATGAGCGTCAGGCGGGCGCACAGCGCGGCCCGCGCACGCCAGCCGTCGAGACCGGCCCAGCCCGCCGCCAGCAGGCGCCAGCACCACCACGCCAGCGGCGGGTAGAGCAGCAGCAGCCACGGCCGCGCCGCGTCGAGTTCGCCACGCAGGAACCACGGCAGCGGAGCGGCAACGAGCAGCGCGCTCCAGCCGAGCAGCCACCAGCGCAGCGGAGCGGGACGGCGACGCAGCGGTGGGAGGAAGCTCACCATGCCACGACCTGCATGCGGCGGTTGCCGGTGTCGCAGATCCACGCCCGGCCGGTGCTGTCGATCGCGGCGGCCCACGGCGTCGCCAGCTGCCCGGCGCCGCGCCCACCCTCGCCCCAGGTCGCGATCACCGCGCCGGCCGCATCGAGCCGCACCGCGCGCTGCGCACCGTAGTCGGCCAGGGCCAGGCCGGTGCCGGCGGCGGAGCAGCCGTAGGGCATGGTCAGCGCGCCAGCGGCCTGCTCGCCCAGCCACGCGCCGTCCTCGCTGAACACCGCCACACGCGCGTTGAGCGCGTCGCTGACCAGCACCTTGCCGGCCATCCAGGCGAGACCCTGCGGCCGCTGCAACTTGCCCGGCCCACTGCCGAAGGTGCCGAAGGCGAGCTGCGGGGCGCCATCGGGGGCGAAGCGCTGCACGCGGTCGTTGCCGCCATATTCGCTGACATAGATGCGGCCCTGCGGATCGCAGGCCACGCCGACCGGCCAGCGGAACTCGCCCGGCGCGTCGCCCTCGCGGCCCCAGGTCGCCAGCACCGCGCCGCCGCGGGCGAAGACCACGATGCGATGGTAGTGCGTGTCGGCGACGACCAGGCGGCCGTCGGGCAGCTCGCAGATGCCCTCAGGCCGGCCGACATCCCAGGCCGGCATGCGCCACGACGTGCGCAGTGCCAGATCGGGGCCGTAATCCAGCACCCGCCCTGCAGTGTCGAGGATCATCATGCCGCCATCGCGCAGCGGACCCGCTGCGCGCGGCGTCGGCAGGACATCGGCATCGGCTGGCAGGGCGAAGGCCGACACCGAGACATCGGGCGCGGCCCCGCAGCCGGCGTGCAACACCAGCGCCAGCAGCCCGGCGACCAGCCGGCCCCCCTCCAGGGTCAGCACGCGATCAGCCGAGGCGGTCTGCACCGGGTCGTGGGTGGCGACGATCAGACTGGTGCCGGTGGTGGCGGTGCGCTCGCGCAGACCGCGCCACAGCGCTTCGGCCTGGGCGCGTCCGCAGTGCGCGAACGGCTCGTCGAGGATCAGCACGGCGGCGCCGCTGGCCTCGGCCCGGGCGACGTCGAGGCGGTCGCGCTCGCCGGCCGAGAGCAGCTCGGGCGGGACCTCGGCGCGGGCCTGCAGGTCGTAGCTCGCCAGCAGCGGTGCGCGGTCGCTGCCCGGCGGCGCAGCCAGGGCGAGCTGGCGCGCCGCGGCGACGCCCGGCCACAGCCCCGCCCCGCCACAGGCCCAGAACAGAGGCAGGCGGGCATCGCCCGGGGCGCGCACCACGCTGCCGGAGGCCGGCGCGATGAAGCCGCTGAGCACGCCGAGCAGGGTGCTCTTGCCGGCTCCGGAGGGGCCGGTGATGGCGGTGCAGCCCGGCGCCAGGTCGAGGGCCGCGATGTGCAGGTGGCTGCCGACGCGGACCTCGCGCAACTGCCAGAGCCACGGCGCCACGTTCATGGGCGCACCATGCGGCAGGGTGCCACCACTCAAGCCCCCGACCACAGCCGGGCCGAGGCCAGCACCACCCCGCCACCAGCGAGCAGGAGCAGGCCGGCGGCAAGCCGCGCGGTGAGGCCCAGCCGGCGCCAGGCGGCGCGGCGGTGCCACTCGGCGAGCATGCGGCAGTGCGCCGCCGCCTCGGGCAGGCCGAGCAGCGCCGACATCGGCGCGAGATCGACGCCGAGCAGGCGCTGCGCCTGCGCCTCGCTCAGCCGCCAGCGCGCCGCCAGCCCGGCCCGCGCCCAGCGTGCCGCGAGGTCGAGATGCCTGGCCCAGCGGCAGGTGCCAGCCGCGCGGCAGCCACGGCGAGATGGTCAGCAGCAGGGCGGCCAGCAACGGCGGCACCGCCCAGGCCGGCGACACCTGCGTCGTATACCAGCGGCCGGCGGGCAGGGCCGCGGCCAGCACCACGGCACCGACAGCGACGATCAGGCTGGCAGCGAGCGGATAACTGAGATGCCCCCACAGCAGGCGACGACGTTCCGCTGCACGCCAGGCCTCGTCGGCGAGCAGCGTCGCCACCGTGGCGAGGGGCGGGATCGAGCCGCCGAGCAGTTCGGCGGTGGCGGGCGGCAGCAGGCCGGCGACCGCCTCCGGCAGCGTGGCTCCCTGTTCCAGACGCG
>JFJP01002094.1_pt1 | contig 15432 bp, 13 predicted proteins | sample 431651 | NCBI WGS metagenome assembly JFJP01 (sample SAMN02602958, study PRJNA72255) | Microbial mat metagenome, whole genome shotgun sequencing project. | biome: fresh water; feature: sink hole; material: water; isolation source: purple microbial (photo- and chemosynthetic) mats found in... | reverse complement strand
TCATCGGCGGATAGACATTGGCATCGCATCCGGTCACGCGGTGCCCCGCCTGCTTTGCCAGAACGGCGATACCACCCATGAAAGTGCCGCAGATACCAAGAATATGAATGTGCATGAGAGAGAGGGTTGAACCAACGAGGTTAAGCCAGGCGGAGGGCAAACAATGAAGGGAAGCGGGGCGATTATCCGTTGGGTTAAAGAATGCCGCCAGTTAGCCGATATGACCCAACTCCCACTTGATGAATCGTGTAAACGGACCCTACGCACCATGGCACAGACTCCAAACGTCATTGGCAACGCCGTCATGCAGCGGATGCGAGAGATTGGCGTGCCCCCGACGCCGGAAAACTACGCGGAATACTATTACCAGTTTTCTGGCGAACCGCTGCCACGGCCTTCTCCTGTCGCCCCAGAAGCAGCAGTGGAGTCAGCGCCTGGGCCTGGCGTCGTTGACACCCCCGCCCCCGGCAAGGAGCTTTACAACGAAGTCCTGGTGGTGCTGAAGCAGATGGTGGAGGAGGTGGTCGATAAAACCGAATCCCTGGCCAAGGATCTGGATGACGCGGCAGCCGTGACAAGAATGAAATTCTGCGTTTGCTTACCACCGTGGTCGCGCAGGCCGGCGGCATCCAGAACACCGTCGAAGCCAGCCACAAGGATCTGATCGAAACCAAGCAAGCGCTTAGCGCTTTGCAGGCAGAAATGGCCGAGACTCGGCAATTGCTGAACGAAGACGCACTTACCGGCACCCTCAATCGCCGTGGTCTGGATCAGACGCTAAGCCGTGAAATCGCACGCACGCAGCGCGACGCTGGCACGCTGTCGATTGGCATGCTCGATCTCGATTTCTTCAAGAAGGTGAACGACAACTATGGCCATGAAGCCGGTGACCAGATGCTGGTGCACTTTTCCACGCTGATCAAATCCGTGATGCGCAAGTCAGATGCGCTGGTGCGTTATGGCGGCGAAGAATTCACCCTGATCCTGCCGGATACCGATGCACGCGGCGCGCAATTCGTGCTTGCCCGTCTGCAACAGGTGATGGGTAAATCGCCGCTGAATTACGAAGGCAAGGAAATCAACACCACCTTCAGCGCCGGCATTGCCACCTTGCGCCATGATGAAAACGCCTATGCCCTGTTGCGCCGCGCCGATGAGGCGCTTTACAGCGCCAAGAACAGTGGCCGTAACCTGATCAAGTTATCGAATTGACTATCCAATCGACTATCCAACCAACTCGCCAACCCGCGCGAGTCAGGTCATACCTGTTCAGTCGAACAGATTGTCGATATCCGCCTGGCTGACCTGTTCCTCGCGGCGCACTTGCGGCCCGGCCAATACACCTTCGTTCTCGGCCTCCAGCAGCAGATGCGCCAGGCTCGACTCCATCTTCTCCACCGTCTGCATCAACTTGTTGATTACCTGTCCGACCAGATCCTGGAATGCCTGCGCCTGGATAATCTCGCTGACCTGATGCAAAGACTGCGCATGCTGCGCATCAAGTTCCACCAGAAAGGCCCGCGCTTGCGGCGAGCGCACCTTGTGTCGCAGTCGCTGCGCCATGTCACGCTGCTGATGCAGGTTATCGCCGATCATTTCCGCCGCGTGCAGCGTCTGGCTGGCTGCCTGCTCAGTCAAGCTGGAGATATAGCGCAAGCGATCGCGCGCGTTGCTGACGATGCCGGTCTGCGGCAAGTTTTCGCTGCCAATTTCAGACAGGGCCGCATGCAATTCACCCACGATTTCGACCAGATCGCGGCGCAGTGTTTCAACGTTACTCATTGCCAGCCTCCAGGAACAGGAACCGCCCCCGCGCTGTTCAGCGCGTTGATTCCGGCTATCGGCAGCACTTTCGGATTCTTGAACAATCCTGCAAAAAAGGGTTTCCGCCCGCCGCCGCCAGGGCGGCTTGGGCGACAATAGATCAATGACCTCGCCCCTACCTCCTCAGACCTCCGCGCATCCGACATCGCCGCGCCTGCTTGCCGCAAATCTGGTCAACGCCGTGCTGCTGGAAGGCGTCAGTCTCACCGCCAGCCTAGCCGATCTGCGCGCCAGCCTATCCACCAACCGCGCGCTGGATGGCCGCGACATCGCCGCCGCGCAGAACCTGGCCTATGGTGTTTTGCGTGCAGCCGGCCGCCTGCGCTTCTTCCTCGCGCAACTGACCCAGCGTCCGTTGCAACCTGTCGAGTTGACCGGGTATTTGCTGGTTGGCCTGCACGAACTCGATGCCGAACTCTCACCGGCTTATGCCGCGGTCAATGAAACGGTCAGCGTCGCCGCACGGCGTTTTCCCTTCGCGAAGGCTTTCGTCAACGCCGTGCTGCGCAACTTTCAGCGCCAACGCGAAACGCTGACGCTGGCCGCACAAAAAAACCCGGAAGCGCGCTGGAACTTCCCGAACTGGTGGCTGCAGCGACTGCAAGCTGAATACCCGTCGAACTGGCAACACATCGTAGACCAGCTGAACGCACACCCGCCGATGACCTTGCGCGTCAATCTGCGCCAGACCCCGCGCGCCGACTTCTGCGCTCAACTCACGGCCGCCGGCATCGAATACCGTTTGCCGGAAAACGACCCCGGCGCCGCAGCGGTCATCCTGAGCACACCGATCCCGGTATCCGAATTGCCCGGTTTCGCCGCCGGGCAGGTTTCCGTGCAAGACCTGGGCGCGCAATGGGCGGCGCCGATGCTCGATGTCCACGCCGGCATGGTCGTGCTCGACGCCTGCGCGGCGCCGGGCGGAAAAACCGGCCATTTGCTCGAATCCGCCGAACTTGATCTGCTGGCGCTGGATAGCGATGCCATCCGGCTTGGCCGGGTACGCGAAAATCTGGATCGACTCGGTTTGACCGACATGCCGGCGGCACGCCTTCGCCTGCTCGCCGCCGACGCCGGCAAACCCTCGCTTTGGTGGGACGGAATCCCGTTCGATCGCATCCTGCTTGATGCCCCCTGCACCGCTTCCGGCGTTGTGCGTCGGCATCCGGACGGGAAATGGCTGAAGCGCGCGGACGATATGCAACACCTGGCGGACGAACAAGCCCGCTTGCTGGACGCTTTATGGCCGCTGTTGAAACCGGGTGGCAAAATGCTTTACGCCACTTGCAGCCTGTTCCAGGCCGAAAACAGTGAACAAATTTCCGCTTTCCTCGCCCGACATGAAGATGCATCCATTGAGCCTGTCGATTTCGCTGGCCCGGACAAGGCTGCGTTGATGTCAACCAAAGAGATGTCAACCTCAGTGATGCCCACCACACTCATGCCGACCGAGGACATGGATGGATTCTTTTATGCCCGCCTGCTCAAGACGTAGCTTCCTGCGCGCCGCCTGTGCGTTGGCCGCGCTGTCGCTGGTCGGCAGCGTACATGCGAAAAGCGACAATGCGTCTGGCGGCGGCATCAGTCTTGGACAAGCCGAGGTCAACCGCAAGGGCGAACTGTTCCATCTCTCCGGCGCATTCGAAGTCCAACTCTCCGGCACTCTGGAAAATGCGCTCCTGCGGGGTGTCCAACTCACCTTCATCCAGGCCTTCGAAGCCGAGCGGTTGCGTGATTTCTGGCTTTCGGAAGGCCTGATCACCCTCGAGCGCAGCATCCGTTTGTCCTACAACGCCCTGCTGCGCCAGTATTACGTCAGCCTGTCCGGCACCTCCAGCACGCACGACAGCCTGGAATCGGCGCTGCGCGCGGTCGGGGATTTACGCGATTGGGCGGTGCTCAACATCAAGCAGATGAAGCGCAAATCCGACTTCAAGGCCTATATCCGGATGTATCTCGACATCGGGCAGTTGCCAAAGCCGCTCCAGGTCAACGCGCTGGCTTCCTCGGCCCGTTGGCAGCTCGATTCGGGCTGGCAAGAACGCAGCTTCAAATACTGATCCTCGAATGATTTACCTGGTCACCGCCAGCTTGCTGATCGGTTCCGCGCTGATCGGGCTGCTTGCGACAGCGGCCGACAACACCGAATTCCTCGCCGGACACTTGTCGTTGCTATTGGTGCTGACCGTCGTCGCCGCGATCGGTCTGGTTCTGTTGATCGCCTATCAGGGATTCATTCTCGTGCGCCGGATTCGGGCTGGCGTGTTCGGCGCCAAGCTCACCGCCCGCATGTTCCTGATCATCAGCCTGATGGCGCTGGTGCCGGGCATGGTGGTGTATGGCGTTTCCGTGCAATTCCTGGTCCGCTCCATCGAGTCCTGGTTCGACGTGCGCATGGAAAGCGCCCTCGAGGGCGGCCTCGCACTCGGCCGCTCAGCGCTGGAACATGTCCAGCGCGAAGTCGTGCGCAAGAGCGAAACCCTGTCGCGGCAACTGTCGGAACTGCCGCCCGCCTTGCAATCCGAACGCCTGGATGAACTACGCGAAGGTTTGAACCTGCAGGAAACCGCGCTGCTCGATGAGAACGGCAAGCAACTTGGCTTTGCTTCCACCAATCGCAGCAGCTTGATTCCCCCCATGTTGGAGCAGGGCGCCATCTGGCAAGCTCGCGCCATGCAGCCGTGGTCGCGCCTGGAAGCGACGCCTGGTGGCGGCATTTCGGTCAATGTCGTCGTCCCGGTGAACGTGGTGGCACTGAATCAGCGCATCCGCCTGCTGCAGGTCATCCAGCCGGTGCCATCGCAACTGGCGCTGGATGCGCAGCAGGTCGAAACCGCGCGCCAGGGTTACCAGGAATTGTTGCTGTCACGCCTGGGCCTGAAGCGTCTGTACGGCATCTCGCTGACCATGGCGCTGACGCTGGCGCTGTTCTCCGCCCTCAGCCTCGCCTTCGTCATTTCCGAGCGCCTCGCGGCGCCGCTGCGCGCGCTGGCACGTGGCACCCGCGCCGTCGCGCGCGGCGATTTCACCGAAGTGCATACCGTCTCCAGCCGTGACGAACTCGGCATGCTGACCCAGTCATTCAACCGCATGACGCGACAACTGGCCGATGCTCGCGCCGCCGCAATCGATAGCCACGATCAATTGCTCGAAGCCAATGCCTATCTGGAAGGCGTGCTTTCCGGCGTCACGGCGGGCGTGGTGACACTGGAACACGATCTGCAGGTGCGACTGACCAATCCAGCGGTGAGCGCGATTCTCGATCTGCCGCGCGACGCGCTGGAAGGACGCAAGCTGAGCGAATGGGGGGCGGAAGATAGCGGTCTGCGCCATTTTGCGGCTGAAATCACCCAGCGTTTCGCCACCCTGCCGCAACAGGCCTGGCGTGAACAACTCGAGTTGGCACTACCGGCCAGCAGCCGTGTTCTGCTGGTGCGCGCCACCCCGTTGTCGCAAAGCGAGACGCCTGACTATGTGCTGGTGCTCGACGACGTCACGCAACTGATCCAGGCCCAGCGCGACGCCGCCTGGGGCGAAGCGGCGCGGCGCATGGCGCATGAAATCAAGAATCCGCTGACCCCGATCCAGCTTTCTGCCGAGCGTCTGGAAGCCAAGCTCGCCGATCGTCTGGAAGGCGCCGCGCGCGACACCTTGACTCGCGCCGTCGCCACCATTGTCGGCCAGGTATCGGCGCTGAAAGGCCTCGTCGACGCCTTTGCGCAATATGCCCGCCTGCCGTCGCCTCGCATCGAACGCGTCGATCTGAATGCGCTGGTTCAAGAAGTGCTTGAACTGTATGAATCCGGCATTCCGCTTGAGGTCGAATTGGCGCCGGATCTGCCGGCGGTGGCGGGCGACCCTTCTCTATTGCGGCAGGTTCTGGTCAACTTGATGAAAAATGCCCAGGAAGCACTGGAAAACACGCCCGCGCCGCACATTCTGGTCAGCACCCGGTTCGAACATCAGCCACCCAGCGCGCAAACAAGCGAGCGTATCCTGCTGTGCGTGGAAGACAATGGCGCCGGCTTCCCGGAAGCGCTAAAGAACCGTATGTTCGAGCCTTACGCAACGACCAAGCCGAAAGGCACCGGGCTGGGCTTGCCGGTTGTCAAAAAAATTGTCGAAGAACATCACGGTGAAATTGAAGTCTGCAATATAGAAAGCGGCGGCGCGCGCATCAGCGTGTACTTGCCGATATTGGCTGCGGGCGGCAAAACAAGCTAAAAGCCCCACCATAGCTGCATTTTTCTGATCGGAGAGCTTGGATATGTCTGAAATTCTGGTTGTCGATGATGAGCCGGGTATTCGCGAATTGATGCGTGAAATCCTCGAAGAAGAAGGATATGAAGTTCGCATGGCAGAAAATGGCGCCGCCGCGCGCGCCGCGCTCGAAGCCAAGATCCCCGATCTGGTATTGCTCGACATCTGGATGCCCGACGTCGATGGCGTGACACTGCTGAAAGAATGGAAAACCCAGGGGCGGCTCACCATGCCGGTGGTCATGATGTCCGGCCACGGCACCGTGCACACTGCGGTCGAAGCCACCCGGCTGGGTGCTTTCGACTACCTGGAAAAACCGGTGTCCTACAAACATCTGCTGGAAACGGTGAAGAAGGCGATGGACAGCCGGCGCGCTCGCCCGACCACCAGCGGCAACCTCGATCCACTGGGCGAAGGCGAAGCGACGCGGCGACTGACCCAACGCCTGAACCTGGCGATCAGCGCCGGCCTGCCCTTGCTGTTGCAGACGCATCCCGGCGCCGGCGAAGAAATCATCGTGCACTATCTGACACCGCCGGACGCCGCCCTGATTCGGGCCGACAGCCCCAGCATCCTGGCCGACCGGCCGGCTGACCTGCTGGCGCAAGCGAAGGGCGGAGTCGTGTTCATTCCGGATTTATCGGCATTGAGCAACATGCAGCAGAAGGGACTCGCCTTGCTGATCGCCCGGCGCAACGAGTTTTCCGCCCGCGTCGTCGTCGCCTGTCCACATCCCTTGCAACAACTGCTGTCTCAGTCCCGCCTGACGCAGGAACTGCATGACCAACTGATTCATGCCGTCATCGAATTGCCGACCCTGAGCTCCCGCCGCGAGGACATTCCCGCACTGGCGACGCGCATTCTGGAAAATGCTTTCGCCCGTTTACTGATTCCGCCGCGTCCATTTTCCGATGCCGCGCTGGCCGTCCTTACCGACTACGAGTGGCCGGGCAATCTGGCGGAGCTCGAAGCGCTGGCCGGACGCCTGGCGCTGGAAACCGGCGAAGGCCCGGTCGAAGCGGAAACAGTGGCCGGCATGCTTGGCATCCAGACCGCTGCAGCCGACTCGGGCGGCGTCGATCTGATGCTGCACCTGCCCCTGAAAGAAGCCCGCGATGCATTTGAAAAGGCCTATCTGGAAGCGCTGCTCAGCCAATGTGGCTGGGCGATGAGCAAGACTGCCGAGCGCGCTGGCCTCGACCGCACCAACCTGTATCGCAAAGTCAAGCAACTCGGCATCGAAACACCGGGGCGCGAAAAGGATACCGCCCCTGAGTAAGCAACCAAGAAGCCAACCGATGCGCTTTCCGGATGGCATCCCGCTTTGAATCATGTTGCTTTAAGCCATATTGCATTCCACCAACCCGCGCATGTGATGTTTCAGGCTTGGCTGACATCTGATGCGGTTGACGGACCGCAACGATCGTATCGACTGGCCTGCCGCCTGGCCGATGCCATGCGGCCGTTTGGCCGCACCGCTTCAATCCGTGCCGAATGGGCTTTGGCGCACAGTCTGTTCTGGCATGGGCGGCTGGAAAAATCGACCGCGCTGCTGGCCTCGATTCAGCTTGATGCGATCAACCAGGAAGCCGATGCCGTATTCAATCATGTCCATCTCAACCTGCTGATTGCAGCGCAAATGAGCTGGAATCTGGCATTGCTGGGCGAGAAAGGCCGGGCTATCGCGCATGCCGAACAGAGCTTGAACACGTCGCCACATGACCAAGCCGCGCCAATGAATCGTTGCTTCATCGATCATGCCCAAGGCCTGCTGCATTGTTTTCTCGATGCGCCGGAAGCAACCCTTTTCTGGAGCCAGCAACCGCAAGCCGAGTCGGCTCAGGCAGTCGATCCGGCCTTGCGCCACGCGAACACATTGCTGGCCTATTGGGCGCGCTCACGACTTGCCGCGAACAGCGCCGAATATTCCAACGAAGCCGCCGCCCAAACCGCATTGGCAGCGCTGCGGCGGCTTGGCCCGGCGCATGAAGCACGCGGCTTCAGCCTGTATGCGCAAGCCCTGTATTGGCAATCGCCGGCGCATGCCGTCACCCAACTTGATGCCGCGCTGGAATTGAATGCCCGCTGCGGCTTGCACGCGTGGACAGCGCATCTGCTGCACCTGAAGGCACGCAGTCTGGATGCGTCCGGCCAACTCAGCGAAGCCAGCCGATTTCTCAATCTGGCGCAAGAAACCGCCGAACAGCAAGGCGCGCGCCTATTCCTTGACGACATCACGGGCATAGAATCGCGCACCTGAGTCAGCCCGCATAAGAATTCACCATGAAAATCATCATCCTCGGCGCCGGACAAGTCGGCTCCAATCTGGCCGAGCACCTGGTCCGCGAAGGCAATGACCTCACCGTGGTCGATCTCGACGCGGACAAACTCGCCGCCCTTCAGGATCGCTTCGATCTGCGCACCATCTGCGGCCAGGCCTCGCACCCGGCGATCCTGAAACAGGCCGGCGCCGACGATGCCGACATGCTGGTGGCGGTGACGCTGAACGATGAAACCAACATGGTCGCCTGCAAGCTGGGCGGCACACTGTTCAACATTCCGACCAAGATCGCGCGCATCCGCGCCATCGACTACATGAAGTACCCGCAACTGTTCAGACCGGAAAACTTCGGCGTCGATCACGTGATTGCACCAGAGCAGGAAATCACCGAGTACCTGCGCAAACTGATCGATTACCCGGAAGCGTTGCAGGTGGTGGATTTCGCCGATGGCCGCATCCGCCTGGTGGCGGTGAAGGCGCATGGCGGCTTCATGGTCGGTCACCAACTCAAGCATCTGCGCGAACACATGCACATGATGTTCCGCGAAATGAAAAACATCGACGACCGCCTGGATGCACGTGTGGCCGCCATTTACCGGCAGGATCGGGCGATTGTTCCGCACGGCGACACCATTGTGCAGGAAGGCGACGAGGTGTTTTTTCTCGCCGCCACCGAACACATCCGTGCGGTGATGAAAGAAATTCGCCACACCGACCAATCCGTGCGCCGCGTCATGATCGCCGGCGGCGGCAACATCGGCCGCCGCCTGGCGATGAGTTTGCAAAACGACTATCAGGTCAAGCTGATCGACCATAACAAGAAAAGTGCTACCCGCCTGGCCGAGGAGTTGCAACACACCCTGGTTCTGGCCGGCGACTGTACGGATGAAAGTCTGCTGGAACAAGAAAACATCAGCGAAATCGATGTGTTCTGCGCGCTGACCAACGATGACGAGGACAACATCATGTCCTCCCTGCTGGCCAAACGCATGGGCGCCAGGAAAGTCATCGCGCTGATCAACCGTTCCGCTTACGTCGACCTGCTGCAAGGCGGCGAAATCGACATCGCGCTGTCGCCGGCACAAGCTACCATCGGCCCGTTGCTGACCCATATCCGGCGTGGCCACATGGCGGTGGTGCACAGCTTGCGGCGCGGCGCGGCGGAAGCGCTGGAGGCCGTGGTGCATGGCGATGCCAAATCGTCGAAACTGATCGGCAAGCAGATCGAGGAAGTGGAACTGCCGGAGGGCGTGTCGATCGGCGCCATTCTGCGCAAAGACAAGGTCATCATCGCCCACCACGACACCCGCATCGAATCGGATGATCACCTGATCATCTTCGTGCCCAACAAACGCATGATTCCGAAAGTGGAAAAGTTGTTCCAGGTCGGTTTCAGCTTCTTCTGATATGGCCGCCATCAGCAAACTTGCCCCCGTCGTCACTGTGCTGGGCATGGTGACCATGCTGTTCTCGTCCACCATGCTGTTGCCGCTGGTCTTGTCCTGGCTGACCGATGACGGCGCGCTACTGATATACGACAAAGCCATCGCGATCACTTTCTGCGCCGGCTTTGTCATGTGGATATCTACCCGCCACATGAAACGCGAACTGGCCGCGCGCGACGGCTATCTGCTCGCCAGTCTGATCTGGACGGTGCTGCCGGCGTTTGCCGTGTTGCCGCTGATGCTGCATCTGCCCAACCTGTCTTTCACCGACGCGTATTTCGAAACCATGTCGGGCATCACCACCACCGGCGCCACGGTATTGAGCGGACTCGATCATTTGCCCAAGTCGATCAACCTGTGGCGGCACCAACTGAACTGGATGGGCGGCATGGGCATCATTGTGCTGGCAGTGGCGATCTTCCCGTTGTTGGGCGTTGGCGGCATGCAGTTGTTCAAGGCGGAAACCCCCGGCCCGATGAAGGACGACAAGCTGACGCCGCGCATCACCGAGACCGCGAAAAACCTCTGGCTGGTCTATTCCGCCATCACCCTGGCCTGCATCGGCGCGCTCAAGCTGGCCGGCATGGACTGGTTCGACGCCACTTGTCATGCCTTTGCGGCGATGGGCCTGGGCGGGTTTTCCACGCATGACGCCAGCGTCGGCTACTTCAACTCGCCGCTGATCGAATATGTGCTGATCATTTTCATGCTGATCGCCGGCATGAACTTCGCCACCCACTTCCTCGCCTGGCGCGGCAAAAGCCTGCGCGTCTATCTCAACGACACCGAAGCCAAAGCCTTTCTGTTGTTGGTGCTGACCAGTTGCATCGGCATCGCCTGGTATATCTGGATGAGGGGAACATACGCGGATTTCTGGGTGGCATTGCGCCACGTCAGCTTCAACCTGGTTTCGATGGCCACCGACTGCGGTTTCGTCAGCACCGACTTCAACCCATGGCCGCCGTTCGCCACCTTCTGGATGCTCTACCTGTCCTGCGTCTCGGTCAGTTCCGGCTCCACCGGCGGCGGCATCAAGATGATGCGCACCCTGGTGACCTTCAACCAGGCCATTCGCGAAATGACCCGCCAGATTCACCCCAACGCGATCATTCCGGTGCGTCTCGGCCAGCAGGTGCTGGATAACCGCATCGTCTTCGCCATTCAGACCTTCGTGCTGGTCTACTGCACGATGGTGCTGTTCCTGACCCTGCTGCTGATGGCCAGCGGGCTCGATCTGGTGTCGTCGATTTCCGCCACCATCGCCTGCATCAACAACGCCGGTCCGGGCCTCAACGTCGTGGGTCCGGCTGGCAATTACCAGCCGCTGACCGACTTCCAGACCTGGGTCTGCACCTTCGCCATGCTGGTCGGCCGGCTTGAGTTGTTTACCCTGCTGGTACTGATCACGCCGGCGTTCTGGCGCAAGTAGTTCTGGAAACAACTCAATCCGGCGCCGGCACGATCGCCGCGATGGCAGCAATCAACGTCTCGCGCCGGATCGGTTTGCTGATGAAGGCATCCATGCCAGCGGCGAGACAGGCGTCGCGGTCTTCGTCGTAGGCATTCGCGGTCAACGCCATGATCGGAATCCGGGGCTCTTGCCGGGCAGCTTCATCAGCGCGAATCTGGCGCGTCGCCTCCAGGCCGGAGATTCGCGGCATCTGCATATCCATCAGCACCAGGTCGAAGTGTCCCTGCGCCACCGCGATCACTGCGGCTTCGCCATCATCGACAACACTGACGCGATGCCCCTCGCGCGCCAGCAGGGTGACCGCGAGCTTCTGATTGATCGGGTTGTCCTCCGCCAGCAGGATGTTGAGCTGGCGCGCCGGCGGCAAGGCTTTTTCAGTCGCGGCGACTTGCGCTACCTGACCCTGGCGCGGCTCTTCAATCGGCAACATGAAGTAAAACTCGCTGCCATGGCCGAGTTCGCTTTGCAGCCCGATCAAGCCGCCCATCAGCCCTACCAGTCGATATGAAATCGACAACCCCAGACCGGTACCTCCAAAACGCCGTGTGATTGAACCATCGGCCTGGGTGAACGCCTGGAAAACGGTGGCTTGATTGTCCTTTGCGATGCCGATACCGGTGTCCCGGACAGCAAAACGTACGCCCTGCCCAACCCGCTTGATTTCGAGGGTGACGCCGCCGATATGGGTGAACTTGATCGCATTGCCGAGCAGATTGATCAGCACCTGCCTGACGCGCACCGGGTCCAGTAGCAGCATCGCGGGCAGCGCGACATCCACCTGCTGCACGAAAGCCAGCCCCTTTTCTTCGCAGCGATGCTTGAACAGGCGGATCAATTCTTCCGCCATCACCCGGACATCCACCGGTTCCGGGTTGACATCCAGCCGCCCGGCCTCGATTTTCGAGAAATCCAGAATGTCATTGATGATATGCAGCAGGGCATTGGCGGAGGATTGCGCCATGCCGAGATAGTCGCGCTGCTCATCCGACAGTTCGGTTTCCAGCGTCAGGTTGAGCATGCCGAGCACGCCGTTCATCGGCGTCCGAATCTCGTGACTCATGTTGGCGAGGAATTCACTCTTGGCGCGGCTCCCCGCCTCGGCAGCTTCCTTGGCATGAATCAACGCTTCCTCGGCCTGCTTCTGAGCGCTGACATCGGTATGCGTGCCGACTATGCGAATCGCCTTGCCTTCGGCATCGCGCACCGCCATTCCGCGCGCCAGCATCCAGAGAAAATGGCCGTCCTTGTGGCGAAAGCGGAAAGTGGCCTCGTAATGCTTCGTCTCGCCGTTCAGATGCGCGTGGAGTGCATCCAGGGTGGCGGGCTGGTCTTCAGGATGCATTCGGCTCGACCATTCGTTCAACGACGGCCCGATTTCATCTTCTTCGTGGCCCAGCATGGCCTTCCAGCGTGGCGAAAAATACACCGTGTTGCTGGCCATATCCCAGTCCCATAGTCCATCGTTGGCGCCACGCATGGCCAGATCGAAGCGTTCCTCGCTCTTCGCCAACGCATTGCGTATGCGTTCCCGATCGCGCGTCAGGCTGGCGACCTGCTCGGCCAGAATGACCAGATCTGCAAACTGACTTTCACCCCCCTGGCCACTCTCCTTGCGCATCGCATCGAAGGCGCGCTGCAACGCTACCAGCGCCTGCGCGCTGGCATGCGCTTCATCGCGGAATTTCTGGTTGGCGCTGGAAAGCTCATCCGAAGACAGTTCCAGGCTGCGCCGAATCAACGCCAGATCGCGCTCCTGCTGGGTATAGGTTTCCGCCACGCGGCCCAGCAGCGTCGGCAGGCCAGCCAGGACGTTGATCCACGCCGGGTCGAGTTCAGGTCGCCTGGTTTCGCTCCCCACCTCGGCCAAGGCAGCCAGCTGTTGCGAAAATCCGGCCCATGCCTCGGCATCCAGGCCAAAGGCGCGCTTGATCTGGCGCTCCAGCATGCGGTGCATGTTTGCGTTCAACCTAGGTTCAACCTTTTTCACTCAAATAGGTGATGGTCATGGTCTGGTTGTGCAGCTTGCATTCCGTGGTTTCGATGAACGGACTGATTTCACCGTTGGAATAAAAGCCGGTCAGTGTGCATTCCTGGCCGAACACCGCGGCCACCGCTTCGACCTCTTCATCGACCCGATCGCCCATTACCAGCTTGCGACCAATGCACGAAACCAGCAGCGCCAGGCCTTGGCCACTCGCGTTCGTCATTTTGAAGGCAGCTTCGGCGGCGGCTTCTGCGCCATCGATCAGCGCCTCGGTCGAAGCATGCATCAGCTTGAGATAGCCACCGGCTGGGATATCGCCCGCCAAAGTCAGGCTACCGACCGTTTCATCGATAGCCAGCAAAGTCCGGATCAAACCTGTTTCCTGCCGATCGTCGGCAAGAATCGCAAACGGGAACAACAGGCCGGAAGCCGGCAAACCGGAGGCGTATTCGCCCAGATAACGCCGATAAATCTCCAGTGCCGGCTCGCCATCGAGTTCATACAACACGTTGCCGATCGCTTTGGTTGCCTGCCGGGCCGGGCCGAAACTCTGCCAGCCGCCGAACGAACCATGCGCAAAAGTGAGGTCATCGCCATACAGGCCGATGGCCAGCATCATCTTGTCCGACACCGTGTTGTCGAGCAGCGTCCAGGTCTGACTGAACGCCCCGTTGTCGCCGGCGAGACCGCCGGTGAGCGGAATCTGCTTGCCGAGCACGCCGACCACGCCGGCAATCAACTCGCTTCCATTCACCGCAACACCCTGCGAAAGCAACATCACCGCCTTCAAATCCGGTGCCTTCAACTGCTCGGCCAGACGTTGACCGGCGCCGAGCGAATCTTCCATGCCGGCGATATCGGTGGCGGCAAGCTTGAACGGCGTGCGTTCAAACCGAATCGCGGTAATCACCGCGCTGTCTTCACTGACGCCCTGGTTGGAAATTTCGCCGGCGGTGGAGGCCGCAATTCGCCGGGCATCGGGAAACGCCGCCGCCAACTGGGCGGCAAAATCAGGCTGTTTGAAAAAATTCGGCGCGGCGAAGACCAGCACCAGATTGGGATTGATCTCGGCCAGTGGCAGCAAATCTGCCAGATTGAGTGCGCTGGTCACTGCTTGCTTGATTTGCATGTGGTCTCCTTTGAACTTGCAGGAGTAACGGCAGTTAACCCAACAACTTTAGATCGTGGTGCCTTTCAAACCCACAAACTCAATGGCGGGTCGGCGATCACCGCGCGCAGGATGTCGCCCCGGCTGACCAGGCCAAGCAAGGCGCGGTTTTCGTTGGCGACCGGCACGCAGGGCAGGTCGAGTTCGATCATCGCGCGGGCGATGCGGCGGATGTCGGTGATCGGGTCGGCGCAGATCACCGGCGTGATCATCACGTCGCGGACATGGTGGGTCAGCGGCGTGCGGGCCTGTCTGCGTTCCAGATTGAAGGTGGTCAACAAGGCGCGCTCGGTGACCAGGCCGATGACACCGCCGATTTCATCCAGCACCGGCGACTGCCGCACACCCTGGCCGAGCAATCCGCGCCAGGCGGTGGCGGCGGCGATTTCCGGTGTCAGGGTGAACACCTCACGGGTCATGATCTGGTAGGCGTGGTAAAGCGGGTCACGTTCCTGATCCAGATTGAGCATGGCGCGGTAATTCTCGATCGCGCTGTCAAACCCCGACGCGGCATAACCGCCATGTCCGCCGGCGGGATGGCGTTCAACCCCCGACACGAACGGCGGCAACGCCGCCTCGCCTTCAAGCGCGATGCCGCGTGCATGTCGCGACGCGGTCACGCCAGGCAGTTGAGTCAGTTGTTCCAGCGTGCCACGAAAATCCTGGCCTGAAAGACCATGCAAGGAAAACATAGAGTTGCCTCCGGGCGGGGTGTGGTCAGCATAAACCGGCTGACCCTGTCGGCCAAACCGGCGCGCGGGGCTACGCCCCGACCGTCGTCAGGCGGGCATATTCCAGGATGAACCACTTGTCACCGATTTTCGGGAAGATCACCTTGATCTCGGATTCGGCGCCCTGCCCCTGATAGGCGGCGACGACGCCTTCGCCATACTTCGGATGTACGACGCGGGCGCCGACCTTGTAGGGCAGATTGGCTTCACGACGTGGCACCGGACGTGGGTGGTAGTTTTCGGCGCGGGTGTTGGCGGCGCGCATCGG
>JFJP01008630.1_pt1 | contig 15434 bp, 12 predicted proteins | sample 431651 | NCBI WGS metagenome assembly JFJP01 (sample SAMN02602958, study PRJNA72255) | Microbial mat metagenome, whole genome shotgun sequencing project. | biome: fresh water; feature: sink hole; material: water; isolation source: purple microbial (photo- and chemosynthetic) mats found in... | reverse complement strand
CCAGCCGTAAGCGCCCGCCTTCTTCAACCATGGTCCCGCCAAACACGCTGCTGGCCAGGTTGACCCAGGTGCCAGCGCTGTTTTGTTTCCAATAGCCGTTGACGCCCAGGTCGGTATCCACATACAGGCTGAAGGTTTCGGTCACGGCGGCCCCATTTGCACCGGTGCCCACGTTGGCGCTGAAGGCAATCAGGCCCAGGGGCATGTTGACGCCTTCGGGCAAGTCGTCTGGGGCATCGAGCTGGCGCACGTTGCTCAGGGTGGCGCTGTTGCTGTCGGTGCTGTCGATCTTGCCTGCGCGGCTGTCGGCCACCAGGCTGACAAAGGCAGTGGGAGACGTGCCGGGGTTGCTGACGGCGGTGGTGGTTTCTTTAAAGCCCACCGATGTGACCCCAGACTGCTGGCTGTCGGCCACACCGTCGCCATTGCCGTCGCCGGCCACGGGTGTGCCACCGCCCGAAGGCGTCAGGCCGGGGATGGTGTTCTCCACTGCGTCGGGCACACCGTCGTTGTCGGGTGTAGGGGTGGGCGTTGGGGTTGGAGTAGGTTCGGGCGTGGGCGTGGGTGTCGGAGTTGGTGTTGGTGTAGGAGCAGGTGCCGGGGTTTCATTCACATCCGTCACCGTCACCGTGATGGTCTGGGTATCAGACTCCGCGCTGCCGTCGCTGGCTTGCACTTCGACCACGTAGGTGTTGTTGCCAGCCGTGTCGCCGACATCGGTTCGGTGGCGAAGGTCAGCACGCCGGTGGCCGCAACGATGTTGAACTTGGCCGCATCCGCGCCGCCGCTGATGCTGTAGGTCAGGGTGTCTCCGGTGTCTGCATCGGTGGTGCTCACAGTGGTCACGGCGGTGGCGTTTTCGGCCACGCTTACAGCTGCGGTTGCGCCGCCGCCGTTGCTGGTAATCACTGGCACGTCATTGGCACCGCTAACGGTAAGCACCACATTGGTCGACGCACCATTGGCCACCACGGCAAAGCTGTCGGTCACGCTGGTGCCAAATGCCAGGGCTTGCACTGCCGGGGCAGCGTTGTTCAGCGTGTAGCTCCACCGGCCATCTGCCGCCACGCTGAAGCTCCCGTAAGTGCCTGCTGTGTTGGTCTGGGTGGTGATGGTGGCGTCGACCGTGTCGCGGTCTGTTATCAGCAACTGACCTGTGGTGGTGAGGCTGGTGGCGTCTTCAGTGATTTGCCCTGTGCTGGCTCCGCTGACCTCGTTGGGGTCGTCCGCGCCGGCCAGGTTCACGGTGAGGGTCTGCGTCACTGGAGTTCCAATCACGCCGTCGGTCAAGCTGATGGTGAAGGAGTCGGAACCTGCCCCGCTCTTGAGCGATTCCATCTTGGCTGTGTCGGGCACATACAGATAAGCACCACTGCTGCTAGCCACGTACAGCGTGCCGTATGTACCTGCTTTGGACACGTCGTAAACCACCCCGCCAATGTTTGTGGTGCCGCCGGTGGTGCCTGTGTCGATGCCGTAGGTAAGCGCTGCATTGCTGTCCGCATCACTCCCCCCCAGCTGCCCACCCTGGGTTTGGAAGATGTCATTGCCCGTGGTGTCGGTGTAGCTCAGGGCGGTTACGGTGGCCAGTACCGGGGTGTCGTTGGCGCCGGTGACGTTGACGGCGAGTACGCTGGAATCGGTCAGTGTGCCATCGCTGGCCCCCACACCGAACGAATCTACGGCATTGCCTGTCAGGGCATTGATCTTGGCTGCGTCGGGCACATAGACGTATTTGCCTGCATCCTCATCCGAGGAGACCACATACAGGGTTCCATATTTGCCCACCAACTGCAAGTTGTAGGTCACAGTGAGGTTGTCGCTCATGATGCCGAAACTGCCACTTGTTGCGCCCGCGAGGGTGTAGCTCAGGGTTTGAGTCGTGTTTTCCGCATTGGTCGCGCTCAGAGTGCCGGTCTGGTTGGCGAAGCTATCGGTAACGGCAGTGTCAGTCAGGCTGATGGCCGTGGGCGCAGCCAGCACAGGCGCGTCGTTGACGGCATTGATATTGACGGTGAAGGTGTTGGTGCCGATGCCGGGTGTGGGGGTCGCGCCGTCTGACGCGCTGATGGTGAACGTGTCTGTGGTGTTGGCGCTCAGGGCATTGATGGCGGTGGCGGTGGGCACATAAACGTACTTGCCCTTGTTGTCGCCGGTGGACACCAGGTACAGCTTGCCGTAAGTGCCAACACGCGAAATGTCATATTCGATGCCATCGGATAGCGAGCCACCGGCTGTGCCACCACTGAATCCATAGATCAAGTTGAAGCGATTTTCCGCGCCGCCTGAATCCACGTCAAAGGCATCAATCGAACCCGTCTGGTTGGTGAAGGTATCGGCTGCAGCCGTGTCCAACAACTTGATGGCTTCTTTGGCGACCACGGGCTCGTCGTCTTTGCCAGAAATTTTGACCTCTAACGCGGTGCTCACCGACGTTGTACCGTCGCCAACGGTCAGATCAAATGACAGGTTAATGGTGTCGTGGCCGCCCAGCGCGTCGATGGCGGTGCTCACGGGTACAAAGGTGTAGGCACCTGTAGCGCTGTTTAAGTACAGCGTGCCATAGGTGGCATCCGCTTTTTGAACGTCATAACTTCCTGCGCCAACGCCTGTCAAATTAGCGCCAGAGTAGGCAATGCCACCAGTAATCCCAAAAGTTTTGGTTTGCCCAGTGTCGGCATCGCTACCCGCCAACGTACCCGTTTGGTTGGCAAAGGTCTCATTTGACGCGCTGGTGTCCGCAAAGAACAGCGCCGCAGGCGGGTTGGTGGACGTAATCACCGGCGTGTCATTCACCCCGGTGTAGTTCACCGTCAGCGTCTGGCTGCCCGACGCACTGCCGTCGCTGGCGGTCACCGTAAAGGTTTCGCTGGTGCTGCCCGCAGTCAGGGCGTTGACCGCACTGGCCGTGGGCACAAACACGTAGCCGCCTGTGCTGCTGTTGACATACAGCGTGCCGTTGGTGCCTGCTTTTTGCACGTCGTAGGTCACGCCATTCACCAGCGTGCTGCCACCCGTGGTGCCGCCTGTGATTCCATACGTCAACGCGCCGTTTTCAGCGTCGGTGGCGCTGAGCGTGCCGGTGTTGTTGCTGCTGCCCTTGATGAGCCCGGCTTCGGTGTCAGCCTCTGCGGTGTCCACAATGCCAATCGCTGTGGGGGTGACCAACACGGGGGTGTCATTGGCCCCAGTGAGGTTGACCTTGATGGTGGTTTGACCAGTCGCTGCGGGTACGCCGTTGTCCGTGGCGCTGACCGCAAACTCTACCGAGGTGCTGCTGGTCAGTTTGTTGATGGCCGCAGCGTCTGGCCGGAACAGGTATTTGCCGGTGCTGCTTTCAAAAAACAACGTGCCGTAGGGGCTGGTCTTGCTGACGTCATAGGTAACGCTGTTTTCAGTAAGGGGGACCGCACTGCTGCCTGACAGGCTCAGGGTAAAGCTGTTGCTTTCGGTATCGGTAAAAGTCAGCGTGCCAGTGGCATCGGTAAAAGTGTTGGCCGCGCTGGTGTCGGTATAGGGCAGGTTCACCTCCGTGGCGCTGGGTGCGGTGTTGGCCACCACACTGATGCTAACGGTGTCTGAAGTGCTAGACACCGCATTCGAGCCTTGGCTGATGACGCGCAGACCAGAGCTCGAAGCGGCTGAATAAACATAGCCGCCGCTTAACACCACATCACGGGGGGAGTTGGTTGCAATAGCTGACACCAGAGTGGGGCTGGCAGGGTTACTAATGTCAATAACCTGCACACTATAGTAGTCGGCTAAGTAGGCTGTGTTGCCACTCACAACCACGTAAGTGCCTACCAGGGTAGGGCTGGCCGGGGTGCTAATGTTGATGATTTGCAATCCACTGCTAAAGTCAGCCACATAGGCGTAGTTGCCGCTCACCGCCACATTAGTTGCCTCACCCGTAGTGTTGTAGGTTCCCACCAGAGTGGGACTGGCGGGGTTGCTGATATTGATAATTTGCAACCCACTGCTGTTGTCTGCCACATAGGCATAGTTGCCACTCACCGCGACCCCTCTGCCAGCACCCGGGGTGTTGTAAGTGCCTACCAGGGTGGAGCTGGCCGGGGTGCTGATATTGATAATTTGCAACCCACTGCTGTTGTCTGCCACATAGGCGTAGTTGCCGCTCACCGCCACATTAGTTGCCTCATCCGTAGTGTTGTAGGTTCCCACCAGAGTGGGACTGGCGGGGTTGCTGATATTGATAATCTGTAGCCCGCTAGGACCATCAGCCACATAGGCATAGTTGCCACTCACCGCGACCCGTAAGTGCCTACCAGGGTAGGGCTGGCCGGGGTGCTAATGTTGATGATTTGCAATCCACTGCTAAAGTCAGCCACATAGGCGTAGTTGCCACTGACCGCCAAACCCAATGCCAACCCAGTGGTATCCAGGGTTCCGACTACGCCGCCACTGATGTTGGCACCGGTTTGCCCGTTGGTGAAACCGCCGTTCTGGTCCCAGGCCTTGAAGGTGATGGCATCAGTCAGGCTGCCGCTGACACCGGTGTTGGGCTTGAAATAGACATAGGTGTCGGCATCGGCCTTGAGCGTCAGCGCCGAAGTTTCCGACACAGTGCCGGTCAGTTGCGCCCAGGTGGTGCCGCCGTTGGTGCTGTAGTAAAGCGTGCCATTGCTGCTGACCTTGGTGATGGCGATGCCCGCGGGGTCGCTGTTGGCATCGGTGTAGTTGTCCAGCCCCGAACCGTTGACGCTGTCGATCAGGCTGCTGACCAGCACGCCACCGGTGGTGCTGTTGGCGCTGGGTGCGGCCAGGTTGGCGGCAATAGTACCCAGCGTGGGGGATTTGGTGGCATCGAGCGTTGGGGGCGTGTTGGCTGCGGGAGCTGCGGGGGCTGTGGTCACATCCACCTTGGTGACGCTGGTTTGGTCATTGTTGGCAGCATCTTTGGCGACAAAATACACGTCGTAGGCGGTGCTGGCAGACAGGGTGCTGACGGCGCTGAAGCTGGCATCAAAAGCGCCGGTGGTGGCGGCAGAAGTGCCGCTGGCCAGGGCTGCGGAGCTTGATGCATTTTGCCCGGCTTTGACCTGCGCCACGCTGGGGGCCGTTGCCCCGTCAGCCACCACGACGTAATACGCCGTGCCCGATTCGTTCAGCGAGGCACTGGGTGTAAAGCCGCTGGTGGTGAGGGTGCCCACGGCGGGGGCTACGTCGAAGGTGGGGGGGGTGGAGTCAGCTGCGACTACGGAGAAGTTCCAGGTGGTGAGGGCGGTAATGCTTCCATAAGCGCCTGCGGCTGCTTCCACATACGCATTAGCGGTTGATGTGACGTAATAGCTGCTTCCAGCGACCAGTGCGCCGCCGGGGTTGATAGTGATGGTTGTCCCATTCGGAGTTACCGACCCGCCGGGCGCGACAATCGTTCCACCGGCATTGCCGGTGCCTGAGTATGTGCCTGAATTGGACGACCAAGTGAAGGTCTCGATGAGGTTGCCATCTTTGTAAAGATAAAACGCTTTCCCAGCCTGCCATGTCAGTTCTGCCCGGCCCGTCAGGGTCATCACCAACGACGTGCTTCCTGCAGGCACGTTGATGGCGTCGTCCGCCGGCGAAAGGCTAGCGATGGCCAGCGCGTGCTGCCAACCCTCAGCCGCCAAGGTCGCCACATCGGCGGTGCCGCTCATGACTTCCAGCACCCAGTCCCCGCCCTTCGCCGCTGCGCCGGTCAGATCACTCGACGCTGCCACATCCGCCCCGGTGGCTTGCGCAAGTTTGCCGACGAAGTTCACTCCCGTTTCGCCTGCGCCGACTTCACAGCCGTAAAGCAGCCCTGGCCGATTTGGCCGAGCTGGCTGGTGTATTGGGCCAGGTTGTTGCCGTCAAGCAGCGTGCTGCCCAGGTAGAGCGCGCCGGCGCTGCCATGCCCCAGCAGGTGAATGGCATCCACGCTGCCCGGTGCCTTCTTTGCAAGCCAATCGGCCATTTGCGCCAGACCGTCACCCCGGCTGTCCAGCACCACCACTTCAACCCCGGCGGGCATGCCAGCGGCCAGGGTTTGCCAGTCGGCGACGTTGTCGAGCACAAAAGCGATTTCGGTGCGGCCAGTCAAAGTCGCGGCATTGGGGCTGGCAAGTGTGGAGTGGGTTGCTGTGTTTGTCATGATCTGTCGACTGGTTGTCACTCTTTAAGCAGAAAATGGCTCTGCCGCTTATTGGGTGGATGAATGCTGCTACGCTATTTGATGCATGGTTTGCATCTCATTCATCGTAGGCAAGACGCCCGACAAGGTGTCTTGTGAATGCTTGCGAAACCTAACCAAACCTTGCAGCCGCTTTGATCTGGATCAGGAACGCGCTTGTCAGCCTCTATAGTTGGCGACCATGTCAGCCAATTCCCCGCCCCTTGTGTTCGTGATTGACGACGACGCCAGCTTGCGTGACGACCTGGTTGACTACCTATTGACCGAGGGGTACCGGGCTATGGGGTTTGCCAGTTACGAGCAGTTTTTGCCTGCCAGCGAACTGCTGCAGCCCACGCTTGTGGTGTTGGACCTGGGGCTGCCCGGGCTTGATGGCATGGCGGCGTGCCACCTCCTGCGCGAGCGCTGGCCGCAAGTGGGGTTAATCATGCTCACCAGCCGCACCGGTGCGGACCAACAGCAAGCAGGGCTGCAGGCCGGGGCCGATGCCTATTTGCTGAAAACCGCGACCCTGCCCCTGGTGCACGCCACGGTGGAAAGTGTGCTGCGGCGCCTGAAACCTGCCAGCTCCCACGCAACCCCCAACACGCTGCCAAGTGCCAACTCAAATGCCCCGCAAAGTGTTGCGGGTGATGCAGCCGCTTGCCTGCCCACACAAACCTGGGCGCTGCGCGATGCCGATTTGTGCCTGCTAGCCCCCACCGGAGATGGAACGGTGCTGTCAGTCAATGAGTTTCGGCTGGTCCACGCTCTGATGGCGGCGCACGGCCAAGTCGTGCCGCGCCCCGAGCTGTTGGCTTTGGTGGGCAAGAGCGATTCGGTCACCAACCGGCGCAACCTGGACGGAGTTTTCAGTCGCATCCGCGCCAAGGTACGCCAGCAAGCCGGCGCAGACCTGCCCCTGCGCTCCAGTTATGCCAATGGCTACGCCTTTGTACCGGGGCGGGCAACGGACGCAGCTGCCAGGTCTGCCGTCAACTAGCCGCCAGAGCTCCGGCCAGCGCGCCTTGGTGCTGACTTGATCAAGCTGTTGCTGCAGCGCCAGCAGTTCACACCAGACTTGAACCGTGTGGTGGCCTCCGAGTCACCAGTGGTGGGCAGATCATCGGGCGGCTGGAGTTAACGCTCAAATACCCCAACCTAGAGGTGCAAGCAGCACTGAACGACAGGCTGCTGCAGAGCTTGACCGGAGCGCAAAATTTGCCGGGGTCGCATCGACATGACGGTGTTGTTTGACGGCCAGGTGTTTTTGTTTGAGTTCAACGTGGTGGAGATGAACCCGGCAGGTGCGGCGCTGCAGCAAATCAAGACCCAAGGCTATGTCGACAAGTACAAAGCCCGGGGCGAGCCGATTCACCTGATTGGCGTGGAGTTCAGCAAGGCCAACCGCAATATGGCGGGGGTTGAGGTGGAACCGATATCAATAGAGTAGCTTCTTGTGCATGCTGAATAAGCGATAGAGGCACTTTTTAATCTAAAAATTGTCATTATGTTGCGTATGGACCGGTCGGCCTTGACCCAGTTCCAATAACCAACACACCCCCCGAGGCTGCCGGGGTTGTGCCTGCAAACTACCGCCGTGGGCTCGGGCAATGGTGGCCACCAGCGAGAGGCCCAGGCCAAACCCGGGTTTTTCCTGGGTGGGCTGGCGCAGCAGGGCCGATTCACCCATTTGCAAATACTGCTCGGGCTTGAGGCCGGGCCCCTCGTCTTCCACCCTGAACAACACCCTCGAGGGCTGCGCCACCACCTGAATACTGACGGGGCACTGAGGGCCAGCGTACTTGAGGGCGTTGATGAGGATGTTTTCCAAAGACAGCTTCGTGAGCAGCGGGTCCAGCACCACCGGGCGGGCGTCATGGGGCCAGCTGATTTTTAAATTCGCTTGAGGGTAGTTGTGGGTGAACTCAGTTTGCACCTCAGTCATCCACGCGGACAAATCGGTGCTGACAGGCTGCACCTGGGCCTGACCGGACTGCAGGGCTGCGTTGTTCAGAAAGACCTCTACCAGCTTGCCCGACTCAAAGGCCGTTGCGCGAATGTCGGTGACGCGGCGCAGCGTCCTGGGGGGGAGTTCCACTTCTCTGACGACCATTTCAGCCGACCGGCCCACGCGTGCCAATGGGTTGAGCAGCTCATGCGCCACAAACGCCGAAAAAGACCGTATTTGTGCTTGCTGGTCGGCCAGCAGGCGCTGACGGAAACTGGCCTCCCGGCCTTGGCGCTGCATATCGCGCACCGACCAACTGGTGGCAATGGCCAAGAACAGCACATGCAACAGCGCAGAAGCATGAAACGCCAGGCTGAACCAGGGCCTCGGGTTGATGACACCAACCACGCTCAAATTAAGGGCCATGGCGGTGGTGACGGTCACGCCAAATGCCAGCACATACAAGCCGAGCCCGAACCGGTGCTGTTGCCGGCGCATGGTCCACAAAGCCAAGCCAATGCTGACCAACCCCAAAACCAGAACACCCATCACCGCGCATAGGGCAGCCCAGCGGTAAAACGGTGTGTTGATGCTGACCAGACTCACACTGCACAACGCAATAATGCTTGCGTAGGCCTTGAACCAGCCAGGGCGGGTGACCCGCAAGTCAAGAATCACGATCCAGAGCAAGGCACCTGCCGCAGGCGCCATCAATATGCCAAAACCGGTTACCCCATTGGCCCAGGCGCTTGACCCCATGGTGGCGTTGAGCAAAAGCGGCTGCTGGGTGCCCAAAAAAATCGCCAGCAAGCACAACATGTAAAAGCTGTACGCCAGTTGCACCGCCTGGCGCAACACCACTGCCGACACAGCATAGATGCCGGCCGACAGCAAATACAGGGTCACGAACATGCCGGCGGCCAGTAATTCCCGGGATATGGATTGGGACAGCGTATCGTCGTGTACCAAGCGGACCGTGATATTGACGGCGCTGGTGGTTTGCACCCGCAGCAGCCAAACTTGCGGCGCATGGGTGTCGGGCAACTGCACCAAGTGGCGCGTGGGATACACCGGCGCAGGCGCAGGACGCACCGAGTCCCCCAGCGTGGTGAAAGGCTCAGTGGCTCCTTCAGCGTAAAGATCAAATTGGTCGATGTAGGGCTGTCCCAAAGCCAACCAACGCCGCCCGCTGTCGGCCTGCGCAGACGGCACTTCAAACCGGAGCCACAGCACTCCGGGCCGGTAGCCATAGTTGCCATTGCGGTTGTCGGCTTGCCACGCCACGTTGGGCTGCATCATCTCTTGCACGGTCTGGGTACCGCTTGGGTCCCAGTGCACACGCCAGCTCAGTGACAAATCGCTCGCCCAACCCTGACTTGCCCCCGTGATGCCGAACAACACCAACACCCACAATGCCAAGACGCGCCGCCAGGCACGTAAAGGGTGAGAGTGGCGCGGGCCCACGGATTCAGGGAAGAAGGGCATGGCGGTCGAGTTTAGTCGGGGGCCGCACACGGATGCCGGAGTGAAGGGCTGGCTCAAAACCAGAAGTTGGTACCGTCAGCGTGGGTGGATATGGAAACGCCTGCTTTGGGCTTGGTGATGACCGCTTCAAATGCGCCGGGTTCAGCGGCCCGTGTGTTGAAAAACAGCCTCAGCCCCGGTGGCCCAGTCTTCGAGGTGATGGACGCGCACGATCTGGCCGTTCTCAATCTCATGGATATCGGTGCTGTCGATCTTGAACGACTTGCTGCCGTCCAACTCCATTCCCATGAATGTGCCCTTGGGCGAACCGGTGGCCACCGCACGCACCACGACCTTTTTGCCGTCCATGCCGATGACCAGGTCTTGTGGCGCCCACACCAGATCGGGAATGAGTTGCCAGAAAAAGCCAACCTGTTTGATCAGCGTTGCTTTGTCTTTGACTTCCTGGCTGTTGATCGACTGAAAGCCGTCGGCGAGGATGCTGCCCAGCACCGCAGCGGGCGTGGTCGCTGTGTTGACCGTGAGGGCTTGCTTGTAGAAGGGTGCAACGATGGCTTGTACTTCGTCTTTGGTCATGGTGACTTCCTTTGGGTGATTAATGTTGGAAGGTGAAAAACTCATTTGGCCTGGAGCTGACGCAGCGCGCCGGCCCAGTCTTCTACGTGGTGAGCGGTGACGGCCTTGCCGCCCTGGATGGTGTGGATGTCGATCGTCATGATCCGAAAGCTCTTGCCCGTGGGTTGAACGCCAAAGAACGGGCCAACCGGTGTGCCACTGGCTTCGCTGCGCACGATGATGCGGTTGCCATCGACCATCACGTCTTTGATGTCCCACTTCAGGTCTGGTATCAACTTGCCAAAACCGGTCACCTGGCCAACGAAGGCCTCCCGCCCCTTGAATTCGGATTCGTTGTGGTACGACTTCCAGTCCGGCGAAAGGGCTTTTTCAGCCAGTGCCTTCAGGTCTTTGGTTGCGGGCTGGTTGAGCATGTCGTAAAAGGGCGCGATCTGCTGGCGCGCTTGCTCAACGCTCAGGGATTGCGCCCAGGCAGCCGACAGTGGAGCCAAGGTGGCGACAACCAGGGCGGCGGCGCCGAGCGAGGTGGACTTGAGTGAGAACATCATGTGTGACTCCGGGTGAGGGAAGAAGAGAAACGGAACGGGACACAGTCTCGCTGGCGCGTTCCATCTCGGGGAGAGCGATTCCGGACGCTTTATGATCAAAACCGGACAAACTTCCTGCCGCCGTGTTGGACATCACCCATATTGGTTTCAAGCCCCCTGCCGATCAGCGACTGCCGATAGAGGCGCTGACGATCAACGATCTGAGGCAGAGAGCGCCTGAAGAACACTTCCGAAAGTTGCAGCGGGCGGACTTTTTCCGCCTGTTCGGTGTGCGGGAGGGCTGCACAGCGCCCATGGTCGATTTTTCCAGCCATGCGTTGCAGGCTGCCGACTGGCTGCTGGTTCGCCCAGGCCAGGTATTTCGGTATGACTTCGACCGCCCGTGGTCGGGCTGGCTGGTGGTGTTTCCGCCGCAGGTTCTCATGTCCGGACCTCGTGTGGCGGGCCGGGACGAAGTCGATCTGTCTGGCCGAGTGGAAGCCCTGCCCACCCGCATACCCCTGAACCCGATGCAGCACGATTGGATGTGCACCTGCGCAGGCCAACTCCAGTCAGACGGGCTGCAGACGTTTGAGGTGCCCATGCGCAACGAACTGCTGCGACTGCAACTGGCAGGCATGTTGCTGCGGTTGTCGATGTGGCAGCCCCAGGGCCACACGCCATCAGACCGAGAGGAACCGTTCCAGCGGTTTCGCCTGCTGCTGGAGGCAGACCATGCCAGTCGGCACCAGGTCGGGCACTATGCCCGCGCATTGGGCATGAGTGACAAAACGCTGAGCCGGGTGTGCCTGGCCGCCACTGGGATGCCAGCCAAAGCCGTCATCAACCAGAGGCTGCTGCTGGAGGCCAAGCGTCTGCTGGCGCATACCCGGCTGTCGGTGAAGGCAGTGGGGCATGCGCTGGGGTTTGACGAACCCACTCACTTCGTCCGGTTCTTCCGTCGCGAGGCAGGCATTTCCCCCCTGGCCTTCCGGCTGGCCGAAAGGCCCTGATCGTGGGAGGGGGGAGTTGTCTGGGTGGCCTGACCTGAGCCGCTCAGTTTCTGACGACGAGCGCGCCCGAGCGTGCATTCAGCTGGAAGACCGCAACCGTCTGGACCAGTTCCTGCGCCTGTGCCTTGAGCGACGAAGCGGCGGAGGCCATTTCTTCGACCAGGGAAGCGTTCTGCTGGGTGGCCTGGTCCATCTGCGAAACCGCATCGGCCACCTGCCCCACGCCGTTGGACTGTTCGGAGCTCGCCGCGCTGATTTCGCTCACGATGTCTGTTACCCGACGGATGCTGCTGACGATTTCAGCCATGGTTTCACCGGCCCGATCGACCAGGTGGGTGCCCTGCTCCACCCGTTCCACGCTGGCGTTGATCAAGTCCTTGATCTCTTTGGCAGCATTGGCCGAGCGTTGGGCCAGGCTGCGCACTTCGCCAGCCACTACCGCAAAACCCCGGCCCTGCTCACCCGCACGGGCCGCCTCCACCGCCGCATTCAGCGCGAGGATGTTGGTCTGGAAAGCGATGCCGTCGATCACGCTGATGATCTCGGCGATCTTGCGGCTGGATTCGTTGATGCCCTTCATGGTGTCCACCACCTGGGTCACGACCTCGCCGCCCTGAACCGCCACATTCGATGCACTCAGGGCCAACTGGTTGGCCTGGCGCGCGTTATCTGCATTGAGGCGCACAGTGGAACCCAGTTCTTCCATGCTCGATGCCGTCTGTTCAAGGGCGCTGGCCTGACCTTCGGTGCGGGCCGACAGATTCTGGTTGCCCTGTGCAATTTCGGCGCTGGCGGTGGCCACCTGTTCGGCGTTACTGCGCACCGTGGACACAATGTTCACCAAGCGGTCCCGCATGGCCTGGACGGCGGCCATCACGCTGTCGGTATCCCCTCTGGGCTGACGTGCAGATCTACCGTCAGGTTGCCCTGGCGCACGGCATCGGCTGCGGCCTTCACGTCATTCGGTTCGGCACCAAGGCGACGCATCAGCCAGGCGCGGAACAGCGCCAGACCTGCAAGCGCCAGCAAGGCGCTCAGAATGGCCGACGCCACCAGAATGGCGTACCACAGATTGCGCATGCTCAGGGCCGCGTCCACGTCCTGCGCCGTGCGCTGATCGACCAGGATCAGGAATTCATCCACCGGCTTCATGATTTTGGCTTTGAAGAGGTGGTAATTGGCATCGTGCATCAGCTGCCTGGCCTTCTCCAGGTCGGGCTCGCCCTGTACGGTGAACTTGCCGTTGGCATCCGCACGCAAGCCTTTGACCAGGTTCATGGCCACCGTCTCGGTATTGACCAGGTCGTCCGAATTGGCCTGCGCTTCCTTGAGTTTGGCAAATTCGGCCTCGCTGAAACCGGCCGACTTCATCAGGGTTTGCAGCGGGACTGTTTCGCCCACGCCCCGCCCGGGGTCTGTGCCGGCGGCGCGGAAATCCCAGTAGATTTTTTCGTACTGGTTGGGGCGGGGCAGTTTGCCGTTGCGGATGTCCAGCACTTCGAAATACTGCTTCTCCCACATCGGGTTGCCGCTGACCACATAGGTGCGCGCCAGACGGGTGAGGTCGTCCGAACTCTGTCGCAACTCGTCAGCCAGCAGGTAAGACGTGTAGCGTGCGGTGTTCACTTCGGTGGCCCGCTGGTTGGCCTGCCCCACCATGAAAAGCGATACACACAGCAGCATTGCTTGACGGTTTGCATCGGGTCAGTCCTTCCAAGGGGCGGGGTTCAGGCCGCAGGGGGGTTACTTTGGCACTTCGGCTCAAGGCCTTTTGTGTGATTATGCCGCTCCACAACGTGCGCAAAGATGCCGCATTCCTGCTACTTCTCGAAGAAGCGGGGGCAGTTCCAGCCATGTTTTACCGGGCCCAGTTACCTGCTTGGTACGGTAGCGTACATTCTTAGAGGGTGATACATTGCGCCGCCGAACCCTTCCATCCGCCACCACAATCCCCATGACTGCGCAGCACCTCCTCGGCAAATGGCTTGTGGCCGTGTGTGTGACCCTGCTGCTGGCCTGCTCGCCCAAGCTACCTGACCAGGAACTTCAATACCAGTCCACACCCCCAGCGGGCAGTCCTGTGCGACTGCGTTTTGCGGTTCATCCCCTGCACAACCCGCAGTTGCTGGCCCAGGCCTACCAACCAATGATCGACCTGCTCAACGCAGAACTCACGGCGGTTCAGCTCGATTTGGAGGCGTCGCGCGACTACCAAGCCTTCGAAGAAAAGTACGCCACACGAGGTCCGGCATTTCTTTTGCCCAACCCATGGCAAACCCTGCAAGCCATGCGCCATGGCTACCGGGTGATTGCAATGGCTGGCGACCCGGATGATTTCCGAGGCATTTTCATCGTACGCAAGGACAGCGGCATCCGCAGTCCCACTGACTTGCGTGGCAAGGTCATCAGCTACCCCTCCCCCACTGCGCTGGCGGCCGCCATCATGCCGCAGTATTTCCTGCACACCCAGGGACTGGATGTGCGCCAGGACACCCGCAGCGTGTATGTCGGGTCGCAGGAGTCGGCCATCATGAACGTCTATTTGGGTCAAGCCGCTGCCGGTGCCACCTGGCCTCCGCCCTGGCGCCTGTTCCAGAGCAGCCACCCCCGTGAGGCAGCCGAGCTGATGCAGATATGGCAAACCCCTTCGCTGGTCAACAATTCGGTGATGGTGCGTGACGATGTGCCGCCCGAGCTGGCGCGCCTGGTCCAGACGGGGTTGCTGGCCCTGTCCCACACCGCAGCCGGTCAGGCTGCGCTGCTGCAGATGCAGGCTGCCGCATTTCATCCCGCTGACGACAGCACCTATCAGGTGGTGGCTCAATATGTGCAACGCTTCGAGCGCGAAGTGCGCCCGGTCGAGCAACCATGAACATCCCACCCAAGTCCCCTGACGTTCGTCCTGCCAGAGGCCGTCCCTCCTGGGTCCAACACATCATGGCGCTTCTGGTCGGCAGCCTTCGCCGCCAGGTGATCACTGGCATGGTGCTGACCGTGTCATTGATGATGGCGCTGTTTGTCTGGGACACCGTGCGGAGTCAGCACCAAGTGGTGGCGGCCCACCAGGGTGAGCTGGCAATGGCCATGGTTCGCAGTGTCGCGGTGACGGCCGCGACCCAGCTGGCCTCCCGCGATGTGGGTGCTTTGCAGGAAACCATGCACGGTCTGAGCAGTTTCCCCGATCTGCGCTATGCCATGGTGCTTGACACGCAGGCCCAGGTGCTGGCGCATACCGACCCGATGCGGCGCGGCCTCTATCTGGCAGGTGCTTCTCTGGACGAAACGCCGGTGCTGCAACACCAGCCCTCCGGCCTGGTGGAGGTGACCTTGCCGGTCTTGCTGAACCAGCGCCCAATCGGTTGGGTACGTGCCGGGTTGTCGGGTGATGCACTGGAGGCCCGGTTGGCGGAGGTCTTCCACAGCGGTCTGTGGTACGCCATGCTGGCGATGCTGCTGACTGTGAGCGTCGCCACACTGATCAGTGGCTGGCTGACGCGCCGGCTGGCGCTGATCGCCCGGGCGCTGAATGCGATTCAGCTCGGACAGGGCTGGCAGCCGGTCACGCTTCGTGGAAGCGACGAGGCAGCGCTGCTGGGCAGACAGTTCAATGCCATGCTCGACGCTCTGGCTGCGCGCGACGAGGCGCTGAAGGCCAGTGAAGCCTTCAAGACGGCCATCATCGACTCGGTGGCCGCCGAGGTTGCCGTGCTGGATCCGCAGGGTGTCATCCT
>JFJP01038849.1_pt1 | contig 15438 bp, 7 predicted proteins | sample 431651 | NCBI WGS metagenome assembly JFJP01 (sample SAMN02602958, study PRJNA72255) | Microbial mat metagenome, whole genome shotgun sequencing project. | biome: fresh water; feature: sink hole; material: water; isolation source: purple microbial (photo- and chemosynthetic) mats found in... | reverse complement strand
ACAAACAAATAGCAAAGCATAACACCTGCGAAAAGTATTTAAAATAGCTGTGATTTTTTCATGAAAGTATAATTCGTTAACGTCCTCCTATTGTAATGCTTTTTTTGAAATAATCCAACCCGTAAGAAATAGTTACCAGTTTCGAAGGAGTTTTCAGCGTTGCACTAAAATATGGAGAATTTACCGATTCTTCCATGAGTGTAAGTTTTGTAACACGCCCTTTTTTGTCGGTCATATCAACAGTAATTGTTTCTGCCATGTTATAATCAAAGTTCTGAGGAACTTGCAGTCGAACTACAGTTTTTCTTTTTTGTAGTTGTTTTTCGAACTTAGTATCGTAAGCCGCCATATACGCCAAACTTAGGTTATACGCCACGTTGAACGAAACCCAACCTTCACTCCAACCAATGTTTCCACGTTCGGGATGGTAAGGATAATGCGCATTTTTTGGCGAACCTTCGAGCACAAAGCGGGCATTTTCGAGCTGACCAATTCCCCCTTGATATTCGCTGAACCAACCTAAGTCGGCACCTTCAATTTCGGTAACAGCATCGTAGGAGCAATGACGACCGCAAGGGTTACGTCCAAACGAATTATCGAGCTGTGCAAAAGCAATTTGCATCAGACGTTCTGCTTTGGGTTTATTATCCACAAAATTTATCATGGATAATACAGCAGCCGGAAAACCAACAATATTGCCCACTTCATTCCAATGCTGCGGCAAGTTTCCGGTAGGGCACCACTGATCTTTATCGTCGAGTTTACGGAAGTCCCACATATTGTCGGAGCGACGAATTACCACATCGGCCCATTCTTCCATTTTTTGTTTGATTCCAGCCGGAGCTTTTTCGGGGTATTGTTGAAGCATGTAAGCCAAGCTTGTCATGGTAATAAATTCACTCATACGCTGACCTTTGGTAGTCATCGGGTCGTTCCAGTCTAATTTCTGAACCATCCACTCTACTTGTTTATAAGCTGCATCGAAGTAAATTGATGCGTCGTTCATTCCATCTCGTTTAGCCACTTCGTACATCATCAAATTAGGAATAACCGAAGCGCCCGGAGGCAAAGCACCTTTGGTACTTCCAATTCGTGTTTTGAGAGCCAACATATTATGCTCGGGACTTTCGTTGTAGGCATATACATGATCTACTTTATCCTGTTGCCAATCGCTCAAAGTGTATGCTTTTACACGGTCGTAATTTTGTTGTGGCATCCATTGTTTTATATAAGGCCAAGCGTAAAGAAAATAGGCTAACTGTCCTTTAAAATGCTCATGCGTTAGTTTTTGCGACACAATGACATCGGCACCCCAATGGATTAATTTTACAATATCAGGCGCGCTTTCGTTGTAAGGCTGAAGTGCTCCCCAAAGTGTAGTGTCGGTTGGAGCTTGGTATGTAACCTGCTTGTGCATACGCTGATAAGCTTCGGGATGCGAGAGATATTGCGGCACAAGTGTGTGTAGCTCCCACCCAAAATGTGAGTCGTCGCGCCAGCTGTATGTACCCGGACATTTTTTTGTGTAATTACCTACGTAATGACGGCTATCAATCATAAAATCCATGGCATCCTGATAGGTAACGCGTTCTATCCACCATTGCCCTATGCGAAAAGGGAAAGACTTAAACGTATCGGCTACAATTACATATTCTTTATTGCTTACAGGTTCAAAAGCCGTAAAATCACCAATTTTCTGACGAATAACGCCAGTAAACAATGCTTCTGATTGTCCTTTTTCTACAATTTTAAATGGAGTATTATCATCAATAAGAGGTGCAGTAAAACGTTTCGGTTTTCCAATATTAAAACCACTCTGATTGATGTAAATTTTGGGTACAAAAGGTTCTTTTTTACCCACATAACCGGTTACTTCGGCTCCTAAAGCAGGTATTCCTAGACGATACACAGGCCAAACACTCAACTCGCGCACAATAAATTGATCGTGTTTTGTTTTTGTGAGTGAAATTTTTAAACTATCGGTAATTACATCAATAGTAGCATCGAAAGCCAATGCAACAGTGCCAAATTTGTTTCCTTTTACATTGGCCGACGGTATGTTTTGCCAAACTCCATTAGTAGCAAATTCAACATGAAACTCTTCCACTGGCTTGTTTCCGGGGTTACCAAAATAGATATGAATACCACCTAAGGTTGTTTTTTTTGAAAACGAAACTACAATCCACGCTGTTTTATCGGCAGTAGTTGCCCATTGCGATTGTTCGGACACCAAGCCATCGTTCAGAAACTTTGCTCCGAACGCAGCTCCCTTCAGTTCGGAGCTTACTTTAATTTGTTGGTTAACTGCCAGATTATCCTGAGCAAACAATGTGTATCCTAACATGAGAATACAAACTAAAAATGCAATTCGTTTCATTTTTTTTTAATAATTTATTACTAAAAAGAAGCTATCCTGGTTTTGGATAGCTTCTTTCTAATACAAAACATATTTATTTTACAATCACTTTAGCTACTTTATTGTCTACTTTTACAAGATAGAAACCGGCAGCCATCGAAATGTTAGCATTTGCCGACATTAATTTCACATCTTTAATCAATTGACCTGAAGCGCTGAATATAGAAGCCATTTTGCCTTCCGATTCGTTCACAACAATAGCACCATTTACTGAATAGGCATTGAGTTCACCCAATTTTACATTTTTCAAACCCGTAGCAGCAGTAAACTGATAGGCGCCTAAAGTTCTTACAACGCCAGTACCTGTACGATCAACGCCCATAAGGTCTTTTGTTAAGAGAGCTGTATTTGCAATAAGAATGGCTACGTCTGAAGTATATGTTGCCGGTAATACAGATAATGAAGGAGTAGTAACTGCGATTGAAGCAGCATCGGAAATTTTGAAGTTTGCTTTGCGAATTTCATTATAACTATCCGCATCGTAGAAGTCTCCATCAGGGCTCCCGATAGAACCTGTGAATGTAGTTGCTCTCACAAAACCTAAATCGGCAATTGCTTTTGCTGCTACCATATCGGTACCTGGACTTGCAGCTACACCGTTCAATGTTCCAACAATATTACTTGCTGCAAAATGTTTAGCATGGTGTAATCTGAGTTCGTCTTTGTCGTCATCCAATATAATACTATTTACAATAAGTCCACCATTAATTAATTCAACCGAAGCTACTCCACCACCATTTGTCGAATTATTCACCATTGTACAATTAATAATCTGAATACCACGTTTGCCAGCTACATGATCGCTACGAACAGCGCCACCCCACGTTGCTGCGGTATTATTGTAAATCAAACAATTTTCGACAATTGCATTATTGTCAGGGGTAAGTGCATTGTATGTGTTTGCATAAATTGCACCACCACGACCGGCATTACTTCCTACTTGTTTTGCCTCATTGTTACGAAGTACCGAGTTTTGTACACGGCCACCAAACGAGTTCATAAATATAGCACCACCACCTAAATTAGGCATTAATCCATCTGTTGAGCATTCTTCTAACAAACAGTTATCAATGATTGAATACTGATTGGTCATCATAATCGGGCCTGCACCTCCGGCTTTAATCTTGCGAACGGTACAGAAACTCATTTTTGCTCCATTTGCAGGTATATCACTTGCCACTTGTGGGCTTGAAGTGGCAGGGCCAAGAATAATAGCTCCAGCATAAGCAGCAGCTACAGGAACTAAGTCCCCGAAATAATAGAAATCTAAGAATGTAACACCGTTTACTTCACCTCCGTTAGTAATATTCAGCATACGAATCGACGACCCAGTTATGTCGCTTGCAGGCACAGCACCTTTCAATACTGTTTCGTTTTTAAACTCCCATGGTTCTACCATTCCATTTAAGTCTTTATCTTCCAATTCGCGAGTAGCTAAATCGATAGCAGTTTCGGCACCACTAAAACCACCAAAGATTTTTCCGGTTGTTAATCTGGGTGCAATTTGTACGGGCAAAGTAGTTGCGGCATCAATAACAGAAGCAGTTAATACATACGTACCTTTCGCAAAATAATAGGTGCTAATAGTGTCGATTGATGGTGCATTCGATGTGATAATTTGTTCGGCAGTAATACCAGCCATTGCCGACCACGAAGTGGCATCGCCCACGGGACGAACATAAAATGTACCCGGTGTAACATCTGCGCTAATGTTAGCGCTAATCCCAAGCATTACAATTAATGCCATTTTTCTCGCTCCTTTGAAGAGCTTTTGAGTTGAGTTTCTCATAAAAATTAATTTTTAAATTGTTTGTAAATAATTATTATTGAATAAAGGCAAACTATTTTAAATTGCCTATTTTTAATATTTGAAAGTAAAATCGATGTTGAGTTTCCAATAAAGTTTGACTTGAAATGCTTGTAATTTTAATAGGCAACACGAGTTTTTTGTCTTTTGGAACTGTGGTACTTAATAAATCTGCTGCATTGTAATTGAAGTTTGCATTATTGTAGAGCTTAACAAGCGACCGTCGAACAGAAATTGGCACTGTAACCATTCTATTGCCTTTGGGGATAGTTACCGTTTGGGGTATCGAAAAATAAATTCCTCCAAGCGCACTAGAATTTTTATAAGTGGTCATTAAATCGGTCATCTCGGTAGGCGAAGCAGTTTGTGCAGCCTGAATAACTGAGCTTAAATAGGCGCTGTCTATGGCAAGCGAAACCGTAATTTCTTCCAAATTATCTACAATGCCACTTCTGTAAACAGCTGCTATATTGTAAATAGTATCCGCTTCGGCTTTAATATTGTCAATACTTACGGTATCAACTCCTTTGAAAGTTGTAAGGTAAGTTGTGCTCGAAAAATAAATATTTGAATTACCAAATTCAGTTGGCAACTTCTCTTCACAAGCCGAGAAAAGTAGAATTGAAAATGCAAACAGCATTGCCGTTTTAAAATATGTTAGCTTCATAATTGTATTATATATAAATATTTACCAATTTGGATTTTGTTTCAAAACACCACCCGCTTTATTAATCTCGTTCTGAGGGATAGGATGCAAATACATTTTTGTAGCATCAAAAAACCGTGTTTCCACTTTTACATTGGGCGTATAAGTAAATGATGCATCGGTATTTTTTACAATAGTAACACCATGTATATCACCACCCAACACATTTTCGGCTATTTTCCAACGACGCAAATCCCAATAGCGAACATCTTCGAATGCTAATTCCACTCTGCGTTCGTGTCGAAGTTTAGCCGTGAATGCCTCATTGCTTAAGCCGGATGCAACTGGAGTCATACCCACACTTGGCCGAGTACGAATCGCATTTAGAGCTTGCAAAGCAGTAATGCCATACCCTTCGGGATCCGATTCGGGTCCATAAGCTTCGTTCATTGCCTCGGCATAGAATAAATAAAATTCGCTCAAACGCATTACCGACCATATTTTGGGCGCTGTTTTGTTATTATTCAAATCAAGTGTTTGATTGATATATTTTTTTAAATAATAACCCGTCTTTGATGCATGAAAAATGCCTGGCCCTGCGTTACCACCTACCCAACATTGAAGGGTAATGGCGTTGTTGAAATTTTCGTTGTTTGTGAAAATTGTTTTCGAAAGTCGTGGATCTCTTCCCGAATATGGATTTGAAGCATGTGTGGGGTTGTTCCAATCGAAAGGGGTGCCGTCGGTCATTTCGTAAGCATCAACCAGCTCGGCTGTTGGGCATGTCCCCGTTTTACCACCCGGAAGTGAAATGGGGAAATTTGCTGCATCGAAGGTATTAAAGGTACTAAACTTTCGTGCAAACAAATACTCATTGTCCCACACACCCCAAGTTGTTGGTTGAAAAATACCTTCGTAAGTGGCGCTTAGTTTATAAAAGCTCGGATAGTTAGTTGTTAAGTCAATCACGTCTTTACAGGCTTTAGCGGCCAATTTCCATTTTTCAACATTATTAGCTGGATTAAATTGCTTACTTGCTGCATAAACTAACACTTTGGCTTTCAGCGCTAAAACCGAACCCAAGGTAGCTCTACCCTGACGCGAAGCATACGTTCCGGTTGTGGGATAATACACCGAAACAGTATCGCGATAAGGACTGGGCAACACTTTATTGTTGTATTTCAATAGCGTATCACGTTGTGCTGTGCTCAACGCATATTTGCCTGTTCCAGAAGCTATTTCGCATTCGTCGATAATGAATTTAACTATGGTATCCACTTCAACCTGAGGGTATTGTGAAATGTCGAGGTTTTCAAGATTCACTTTGTCTTTCAATAAAGGAACGCTGCCGTAACGTTTGAATAATTCGAAGTAAAACATAGCACGAAGAAAATGCATTTCGCCACGATTTCGGGTGAGCTCTATCATACGATTTGTATATTCGGTGGGGTTTGAGTACCGAATGCCTATCCAGGTTAAGGTATCGGTGCCTTGCAAATAATTGTTGGCAATACGAATTCCTTTGTACGAATTTGCCCAAATATCATCCGGATTATTATATTTATTCCAGGTTCCACTGTTGAACAATTGAATTGCCTCCATGTCGTCAACTTCCTCCGATTCATCTGAAGCTGCCGTCATATACGAGTTACTGATACTATTGAAACCCTTTGGCAAATAGCTGTATGCCGTATTGGGCATTGCATTCAAATATGAAGTCAGCTCAAAAGCTTTATCCTCTGTTGCCAAGGTATATTCCCACGGGTCAAGATAATCGGTACACGAAGAGAGTGTAAAAGTGGCAAAAACAAAAATGCCTATATTTTTAATTAGTTTCATAATTTTTATCGAATTAGAATTTTACATTAAGGCCTATATGATATGATTTTGTAACAGGATAACCCTCCATTACTTCGGGGTCGAAATATTTAATATGGTCGAGTGTAAGCAGGTTCATCCCTCTCAAATAAATATTTACCTTGTTCAATTTCAATAAACCTACAATGTGCTTTGGCAAGTTATAGCCCAGCTCCATTGATCGTAAACGCAAGAAATCGCCATTGCGCAACCAATACGATGAGGTTACAAAATTGTTGGCAGCGTTTTCGATAGATAGCGACGGATAATCTGCCGTTGCAGCCGTTTCAAGTGTCCATGGGTTTTTCACATAAGTCGATACATTTCTATCGCCATAAAGCGGTGCAATAGAATACATAGCACCTTCGGAGTCGCTTCGCATATTTACTTCGCGACCTATTGCTGCCTGAAAGTTGGCATCAACATAAAATCCGCTGTAATCAAAACCCAAATTGAAACCCAACGACAAGGTAGGTACAGTGGCATCTTTTCCAATGGCTACGTAGTCGTCAGAATTAATTACACCATCATTGTTCATGTTTTTATACTTTATACTTCCGGGAATTACTTTGCCAAAAGTTTGAACAGGCGCCTTATCAATTTCGTCCTGACTTTGGAACAACCCTTCGGCCACGAGCCCAAAACGTTGTCCAACCGGATTTCCTTGCATGTATAAATAATCCCATTGACGGGTAACTTCCTGCATACGAACTACTTCATTGGTTACATAAGTGGCATTTAAACCAGCATGATACCCCCAGTTTGTGAATTTCTTTTCGGTAGAAATGGTAATCTCTAAACCGTCGGATTTTACCTGACCGTAGTTGGAGTAACCAAAACTATTACCAAAATAATTTGGAGTCAACGAAGAACCAGAATTTAGAATATCGTCGCGGAACTCATGAAAATAAGTCAGATTTACATCTATATCTTTCCACAAAGTAGCATCAACGCCAACATCTGTTTTATAGGCTTTTTCCCAGGTTAAATACGGATTCCCCAATTCCTTTTCTGATCCATTTGTATTATACAAAGTATTATATCCAAAGCGTGTGCCTCCCACGTTCTGATTACCAACTAAGCCTGTTGACGCTCTAAATTTCAGAAACGAAATAGCGGCTATGTTTTGCATGAAACTTTCTTCCGAAGCTATCCATGCACCCGATACAGCAGGAAAGAATCCATATCTACGACCTTTCATAAAGTTTTCGGTTGCTCCATATTGTGCGGCTAAGTTTACAATGTATTTATTGTTATATCCGTAAGATAGTTTTCCGGATACACTTAATCGCCTGTCGGGGAAGTCGGTACTATCAACATATTCGTCCTGATGAAACATTATTAAAGCACCAACTGTGTTTTTATTGAATGTTCGGTTGTATTCGGTAAAAAATTCGTAATTGTTCGATCGCAATTCACTTTGATTTGTTTTTCCTGTGTTCTGAAGATTGGTATTTGTGCCAAAAATTTTTCCCGTAGAATCAACAACTGCAAAGGTCTTTTTAAAACCGTCTCTAACCGTATAATAATTATCCAGCGATGCTTTAAAGCCAATCTGTAAACCCTGAACCAAATCAGTCAAGTCGTATTTTGCTACAATGTTCGACTGAAAATAGCGTCGATGCGTGTCGGTATAACCCTGTTCGTTTAAATAAGCCAACGGATTAGTCTGATACGAGTTTGAACCACCATAAACACCGGGACTTGCATAAACCGACGAAACGTTAGGATGAAAACCATATAGATTGTTGAAAATGGCAGCAGTCGAAGTTGTTGGAGAATTCACACTCTCGAGGCGACCAGCTAAATCAAGTCGGATATTAAATCTTTTGTTGACATTAACATCGATGTTTGACCTGAAATTGATACGTTGTAAATTCCGGTTGGTGCTGTACGAAGTTCCCGATTCGTCGGCATAAATATGCTCAGTGTTTTTAAAAATTCCTTCAGCATTCTCTAAACCTACGTTTACATAATACTTCGCAATTTCATTTCCACCTCTAAAATCCACAATGTATTTTTTGATAGGTGCTTTTTCCCTGATGATTTCATTTACCCAATCCACATTTGGGAAAAGCTTTTGATCCTGATTCAAACGATAACCTTCTAATTGAGCATCCGAATACAAGAAAGTAGTTTTTCCATCATTTTTTTGAGCCTGATTGTAGAAGCGTGCGTAATCGTACGAACCATAAAAATGCGGAATGCGAGTAGGCATGCCTTCGCCCATTTCCACTTTTAAACCCACTTCTGTTTTGCCGGCTATTCCTCTTTTGGTGGTTACAAGCACTATTCCGTTTGCTCCATCCATGCCATACAATGCAGTTGAAGCAGCATCCTTGAGTACCGACACCGATTCCACCTCGTCGACACTCAGCGTGTTCAGCTCGCGTTCAAAACCATCCACTAGCACCAAAGGCTTATTATTACCCGTAAAACTATGCTTGCCTCTTATGAGCATGGCAGGGTAATCGTTGCCCGGCTCGCCATCGGCCTGACTTAAATTTAGTCCCGTTAATTTTCCATACAATCCATTGCCAAAGGCCAAAACCGAGTTGTTCGATAATTTTTGACTGTTCACAGTTGAAATGGATGAAGTAACATCACCCATTGCTACTGTTTCGTAAACAGAAGCAACTTGTGCGTAGCGTGGCTCGATGGATAATTTGACCAGTACAGCTGTTTTTGCTTTAATGGTTTGAGTTTTGTAGCCTGCTTTGGAGATTTTTAGCAAATCGTTCTTTTTTACATTTATGCTAAACTTGCCAAACTTATTGGTGAGCGTGGTATTGTTATCGATAGTAATAACCGCATTTTCGATTAAGCTTCCCTGTTGATCTTCCACCACACCATTTACTGTAATTTCCTGCGCATTTGCTTTAATAACCAGAGTGAATACAAAAACCAGTAGAATTACAAGCTTTCTGAAAGTATTCAATTTTCTGTATTTTGAAATTGTCCTATTCATAATATTTATTTTTTCCTTCGTATTAATATTGTTTTACCAGCCCGGATTTTGAATTAAGCCATAAGCCTTGTTCACCTCTTGTGTAGGAAATGGATTCATATACCAATGGTTGTACCAAACGCGGGTACTATAATATGACTTTTCGTAAGTAATTTTATACGGCCACGGACTGTTTGTTTTCTTAAACCATTTTTTAATCTCTATTTTATATATCTTTACAGGAATTTCAGTTTCGGACAATAAATTACGTCGTAAATCGAACCAACGTTGGTCTTCGTAAAATAGCTCTATATTCCTTTCGTGAGCAATGGTTTTTCTCATTTCCAATTGGTCCTGACCACTTACCACATTAGGCATTCCTGAGCGGGTACGAATAAGATTCAAATCGGATTCAGCCTGAGCCTGACCTCCTCCATATTCGTTCAATGCCTCGGCACGTATCAAATAGAGTTCCGCTAAGCGCATATAAATATTGAGTGGATTCATCGAACTTTCTCTAAATTCGTATCCTCGTGAAAATTTACGTACATAATGCAGTACCGTCGTACGGTTTTTTCCAAACGAAAACGTACCATTTAAATTCGCATAAATGGCTCCACCAGTTTTGGTGTCAACCCATGCATCGGCCATGTCAACAAAAGGCTGCGTACCATAATCGGGTACGCCATTATAAACAACCGAAGCATAAAAGCGTGGATCCAAGCCTTCGTAAGGCTTACGAGCCACAGCAGCTACTAATTTACCTCCATCGTTTGCCGAGGTTCCCGATGCAATGGTGGGCACATCCAAACTTATAATACCATTCCAATCTTTATAATAGCCCGATACAGTTGTGTCTTTCTCGTATCTGGCTATTTGATTTAATGGAATCATATTAGGTGCATAACCATAAGGGTTTGCCAAACCACGCATAATGGTGTAGTATTGCCAGTTAAGTCCGTTTGGCGATTGCAATACACCCCAAATAGACTCTGTATTTCCTTTGTTGGGGTAATAAATATTGGCAGCAGTGTAGTTCATGCCATTTTTTTGATTGGCTGAATTGTTTATTAGTGCATATCCTTTCGAATTACAATAATCAATAGCTGCTGTGGCTGCATCGGCTGCTTTTTTCCAACGTTCTTTATTGTAATTCATAAAGCATATCAAATTGGAATTAGCACCCAATTCCTTCGAATAAGGATTGTCGGTATTGAATAGCGGACTTGCAGCATAGAGTTCTACCTTGGCTTTCAAACCGTAAGCCAAGGCCATAGGAAAACGACCATATTCTGTCGATTCGGTTACTTTAGCCGGTAAGATGCCCTCGTAATTAGTCATTACATCGTCCAAAAGTCCGTTTATAAACTCATAAGTTTGCTGTAAAGTGGCTCTTCCTTTTTTAAAGGTCGAAAAGTCATCGGCTGCCACATATTCTCTTGTCAAAATAGGCACACCGCCATATCGTTTCCACATTTCAAAATAAACCAATGCAACCATCAGTTTCGCTTCTGCTTTTATTCTTTCCTTTTGTATTCTTGGTTCGATATTCTGATTCGTAGGGAAGGTGGCATCGGGAACCCTATCGATATTGTTAAGAATAATATAGGCTTTTCGAATGGTTTTCCATTTTACGGCATAATCATCCTCGCCTTTGAATTCGCTGCTCCACGAAGCACAAGTAGATGCTTCCACATTACCCGTATAATAACGTTGAACCTGATAACCTGGCTGAACATCAAAGGATTGACCCTCGTCGGTTAAAGCACTCGCAAACGTTCCACCGCCCATTCGGGTTCCTGAAAATCCAAAATTACGGGTGTCGAAATTCAGTGGTATCGGGTAACTATACATATCGGCAAGCAAACGCTCTGCATTACTATATTTCGAAAAAACCGAATCAATATTAAAATTAGCCACTGGTGGAAACTCCATAAAGTCGCTACAAGAGCTGAACGTTAAAGTTAATATTGCTATTATTAGTACACTTATGTTTTTCATTTTCATTATATTATTTACAAGATTAAAAATCTACCTTTACACCAACATTATAAACTTTCAATTGGGGGTATTTCCAACTATCAGCCATACTGCCTTCAGGGTCAATTACTTTCAATTTATCCCAGGTAAATAAATTTTGCCCGTTGGCATAAACCCGCAAACCATTTATTCCCAGCACTTTTTTCAATATCTCCTGTTTAAACCGATACGATAATTCTACATTTCGCAATCGAAGATACGAACCATCGCGCATCCACATGGTTGAAGGTAGATAATCGTTTGGATTGGCATAATTCAACGTTAATCGAGGGCGAATTGCGTTTTCAATATTATCAGGCGCCCATCTTTCGGCCACCGCAAATTCCATCATTCCACCATTCACATCAAAGGGCTTTTGAAATTTACCCGACATAATTTTGGTGGTATTGGTAGCGCCCTGAAACAATACAGATAAATCGAAACCTTTATAAGATGCCCCAAAATTGAATCCGTAATTTACTTCCGGAAATTCTGGATTTCCCAATGGTACCATATCTTTAACCGTGATGACACCATCGCCATTCACATCAACATATCGAGCATTTCCTACGCCCGGATTTCCAATTACGGGGCCTCTTGCCACTTCGTCTGCACTATTAAAGAAACCATCGGCAACTAAACCAAAGTTTTCGTAAAGTCTTCGCCCTGTAGTCCATAGCTGTGGATTTAAAGGATCCTTTACTTCGTCTTTTTCAATCCATTTGTTACGCGCAAAGGAATAATTGCCACCAATGTAGTACGAAAAATCTCCAAAATCCTGTCGCCATTTGCTTTCGAGCTCAAATCCATGATTTTTTACTTGGCCAATATTATAATAATCGGTTGTACCTTGCATCACCACATGAATAGGAATGGAGTTCACATTCATCAAAATACCTTTTCTATCACTCCTAAATACGTCGGCATTAAATGTGAATTTGCTTTTGAACATGGATAACTCAACACCCACATTTTGTTTGGTAGCAGTTTCCCACGTTACTGTACTATTTCCTGTCTTATCTTCGCGGTATCCTGTTTTTGTGGTTTGAGCTACATCGCCCAGCATAGCACCACCACCCGATAAATAACCGCTACTGAGGTATAAAAATCGAGAATTTTGAGTGCCATCATTTCCCACAATACCATGCGAAGCTCTGAATTTAAGTTTATCTAAAATATTATCGCTTATTATGTTTTTAATGAATTGCTCTTCAGCCACATTCCAGCCGGCTGATACTGCCGGAAACCAAGCAAAACGCTTGTCGGCAGGGAATGCCTCCGAACCATTGTAACCCATGTTGAATTCAAGCAAATACTTCGATTTATAATCATAAGTTAACCTGTTGACAATACCATTGTACGTTACCGGGATATAATAATATACATCTTTTGTGGCATCGGTCGAATACCATTTTTTATCAAGTGTAGCCAAAATTAAGCCACCAATATTATGTTCGCCAAACGAACGTTTATATTCCAAAGCACCTTCTGCATGAATTTTTCGGTTTCCACCAAACTCACTTGAAGGGTTCGTAGCTAAGTATTTTTCGCCCGAAGGTTGGAGTTGTCGTACTACATCGCCATTGGCATCGGGCAAATAATCAACGCGGTAGGTAATGTAGCCTTGACCTTGAGTTACCTTGTTTTCATAATAGCTATCATACGAAACAAGCCCGCGAGCCAACAATCCTTTGGTGATAAAGTCGAGCTTTTGTTTAAAATTCAAGGTAAGGGCAATGGTATTTGCATTTTTTTGCGCCAAACTTGTTCCAACAGCCGACATCAATGGGCTACCTGCAAAGTTGATGGTGCTGGTTACAATTTTGTCGTCGTAAATTAAAGGATAACTGATAGGTGTTGAAGATATTAATGTCGTCCAATTAAAGCCTGGATCATTTGTTTTTGAAACTATACCACTTATCATTACGCCAATCTCGGTAGTAGGAGTTACGTCAATATCGATATTTGACCTTAAATTAAAACGGTCGTATCTGTAATTGTTATCCAAGGAGCGATCTAATTGTTTTGAATAATCGCGCATCAAACCATCTTGAGTTAAGTAACCAACCGAAGTATAGTATCTTGCCAATTTTGTTCCGCCACTTATGGTAATGTTATGTTGCTGTTGCAATGCATTGGGCTTGAGCATCAAATCAAACCAATCATTGTTGGGATATTCGAGCATATTTTCTTTGCTGCTATACTTTTTAATATCCTCCTCGCTGAATCGGGGAATTGCCGTTGATACATCATTTAATTGTGCTTCATTGTACATTCTTAAAAATGTTTCAGCACCAATCATTTTAGGAATACGGGTAGGCTCCTGTACCGAGAAATTGGAAGTAACACTTACCTTTGCAGGACCCAATTCTCCTTTTTTAGTCGTTACAATCATTACTCCATTGGCTCCACGCACACCAAAAACGGCTGTGGAAGCAGCATCTTTTAATACGGATACGCTCTCAATTTCATTGGGGTCTAATTGCGTAAAATCGCGCTCTACACCATCTACCAATATCAATGGATTCGAACCATTTACAGTTTCGATACCACGAATTCGCATCGTTATACCATCCGCTCCCGGCTGTCCGCTACTCTGATAGGTGGTAAGACCAGGAGTACGACCTATCAAAGCAGTTGCAATATTTGCGACCGGCGTTTTTAGTAAGTCTTTTGAGCTTACCGAAACCACCGAACCTGTCATTGTAGCCTTCTTCTGGGAGCCATAGCCAACAACAACTAGCTCAGAAATCATTTTAGAGTCTTCTTTTAGTACAATATTAAAACTGCGTTTTGCTCCAACTTTAACTTCTACAGATTGATAACCAATGTAAGAAAAAGCAATAGTTGAGTTTTCGGTTGGCACCGAAATTGTGAAATCGCCATTAATATCTGTGATTGAACCGGCGCTCGACTTATCAACTACCACATTCACACCAATTAATGGTTCAAGTTTTTCATCTGTTATTTTTCCCTTAATGACTATACCCTTTTGAGCATATACAATAAGTGGCAACAGCAATACAAGCGATATAAGAAAAGCTCTAATGCCATAATTTTGAATTGATTTTTTCATTCAATTTTATATTAAAGGTTATTGAAATTAGTTACACTATAATTAGTCCAAATAAACTAGCAGGAGTTTGTTCACTTGGATGTTTAAATCTAAATGTTAACGCTTTAGTTTTAATCGCATTTGTCAATAAAATACTATTTACCGTTTGATGATTTGAATTGGTGCTATATATCACATTATTAGCATCATCCATTATCTCATACTCTTTCACACAAAATGGCATAGCCGAATCGTGATGTCCCATTTGCACATTTTCCATGGCATGGTCGGAGTCAGTATCAAAAAACAATGTGATTTCTTTTATCCATTGTGCATTTTCCCATTGCAATGTAATGGTTGGATTTGCATCACTTTTATCGGCTACCCAAGCATTGCTCTCAACTACCGGACGGAATAATTCGGAACGTAAATTGCTCGAAGAGAACGATTCCAATGCAGGGCTAATTGTCATGGCTAAGTTTTTCCCTTTTGGCCTACGTATGGGGCACCAAAGTTCAAAAGTGTCTACGCCAATATTTTCGGGCGGGGTTTGTTTTCCGTAGTTTGAAACTGCCGGATTTTGATAATTGAAAACCGACATTACTCCCGTAATCAGCTCATTACTTTCGGCTAGTTGCACTGCCGGATTTTTCATGATGCATATAAAATAATAGCCTTTTTCGATACCTAA
>JFJP01005612.1_pt1 | contig 15438 bp, 10 predicted proteins | sample 431651 | NCBI WGS metagenome assembly JFJP01 (sample SAMN02602958, study PRJNA72255) | Microbial mat metagenome, whole genome shotgun sequencing project. | biome: fresh water; feature: sink hole; material: water; isolation source: purple microbial (photo- and chemosynthetic) mats found in... | reverse complement strand
TTTTACCAGGTAGCGGATAATTTTGCCCCAGAGGGTACTCAAACTTTCAATTGCACCAGCACTCCGTGTCTCACCAGTGACGGTCAACAATGTGCGGCGATTATTAGCTATGCCGGTACGCGCTTAGCCTCAAAAATCAGAAGCACCAATCCCCCAGAAGCCAGCAGCACTAAACAAAATAGAGATAATTATTTAGAACTAGAAACCGACAGCCAAAGAAATGACTTTACCTGCTGTATTAAGGAAGATTTGAGTGTGGTTTGCAATTAATGCAGGACTGCCAGTCCTCAGAGGACTGGCAGTCCTGGCTTCCACCTGGATTTAGCGGACATAAAAAAACGGATAACCCGATTCATCGGGTTATCCGTTTTTTACTGAGATTAAGCGCTTGGTGTTTTAGGCTTTTGCAGCCAGAATACGAAATGCCTCACTGGGTAAACCTGGCAGCGGGGTAAACTTAATCCCGCTTGCTTGGAAACGTCTGACAATTTCACAATTAATGTCGGTTTCTACCTTGGAGCGTTCCTTGAATTTACGCACATCATAATGCAGCCGCAGTACAAACGAATAATCATCAAAATGATCATGTTTCACCCAAATAAAACGGGCGGCGGGATTGGCGGTAATCACTTCTTCGATAAGCGTAATGGCTTCGCGTATCTTATCTGCGGTATTGGTAGTGGCTAGACGGATATTGGTGAGAATAGTAAAGCCGGGGTGTGAAGAAATATTCACGATTTCAACACCCGATATCATTGCATTAGGCACTGACACCCGATGGTTATAACTAAAATCTTCCAAAGTGGTATAACGAATGCCAATTTCTTTCACAATATACCAATTTCCTTTGAAGGAAATCAAATCACCTACCTTATACAAACGCATAATCATGACGGTGACACCGCCAAAAATATCTGCCAACACCCCTTGCGAGGCCATCGCGATACCGATCCCGCCGATGCCCATCCCGGCCACAATCGCACCGGTATTGAACCCCATAGTGTCTAAAGTCAGAATAAAACTGGTACTCCAGATCAGAAATTTCAATACTTTATGCAATAAGTGGATAACCGATATAGAAGAAGCTGCTGTGGCTTCACCAGCGTCTAGACGTTTCTGGGCACGACTGAGTAGTCGTTTAATAAATAACTTTAATAGCAAGAACACCACAAAAGTGGCTATGAAAATTACTAATAACTTAACCCCAATCAGATAAAGAATATGCTGATAGAGTTTAAGCCGGTCGGCCCTTAATACCCCTATTTCACCACTGTGAAAACGCTGCCAAGCCAAAGGATTAGTGGGCTGTTCTTCTTTGCTAAGTTTTGCCACAGCCTCTGGCGGATTACCAATCAGCACCGCAATCCGGCGCTGTAAAGCGGCGTCTTTTGCTTGTAATTCCGCAATTTTATCTTGATCTTTCCCAATTTCTGCATCAATTCCGGTAGCTAATAAGCGTGCCTTGAATAATTCGACCCACTGTTCTAATGCCTCAATTGAGATTTGTAAATTGAACAGATATTCGCTGGCTTTCACCACCGCAGCCGGTTTGTCCGCCTCATTCAGTGGCGCGGGCGCAGTCACCTCATAACCAGCCTGGGCCGCAAAAGTGGCTAATAATTCCTGTGCTTTATCTGGCGCAAGTTGGGCTTTAACTTTGACTGATTCTTCTTCATAGAATGTGCCTGCCTTATCAATGTGCTGGTCAAATAGCGGCAGCAACTTAGTCAGGAGATTTTTTTCATCTTGTAGATAATGGATGGCTTTTTCATACCTTTCCTTTTGTTCTAGCAGATTTTGCTGCTTAGCTTCCAATTCGCTCAGCTCTAAATAATAGGCTTGCAAAATCTCGGTTAAACTGTTTATTTCTGGGGAATGAAAGAAAGCCAGCATAAATTCTTGCAAGGTATTTTCTGTTCTAATCCGGCGTGTTGCCGCTTGTTCCTGGATTTTGCGTTCAATTGGCGTCAATGCCGCTTGTTCGACGGTGAAAGTCTGGGCCAATTTATGGACTTGTTGTGAGGCATCCAAACGTTTACCCGTGAGGGTGTTAATTTCTGCCACCAGACCTTGTAAAACGGGAGCCTCTTCATCTTTTTGAGAAAAGAGCTTGATACTCTCTGTGGTGGTGAGTTGTGTATTTAATAATTGCGTGCGCTCTGTGTTTAACGCGGCGATGTTGTCATGTTTAAGCGCAGCGGTAATGCCGGTTGGAATGGTGTCATCTTTTAACTCACCACGCCCCACCCGTTTTTTAACTTCCATCGCAGTGGCTTGCTGTTGTTGGGTTAATTGCTGAGTTTCTATGAGCGCTTTAAGATAGCTATTAACTCTCGCCTCTAAAGTTTGCAAGGTTGTCAGTAATTCCGCCTTTTGTTTGGTTTTTTCTTCATCGATCTGTAATTGACTAGACAACAATTGTTGATAAGCCACAATTGCTGCATTCGGGTCTGGCTGAGGCGCTTCCGGGGATTGGACTGGAGTGGCCGCCGTGGTCTGAGTGGCTGAGGGCGTCGCAGTCGCGGTGGCCGGTGCAGTCGTGGTTCCAGCAGTGGGCACGGTGGTGGTGGCTGCCGCAGCGCTGGTCGAAGCAGCCGGAGGCGTAGTGGTGGCTGCGGTGGGCGCAGTGGCGGTGGTTGGCGGTGCGCTGGCACTGGCTGCCGTCTTGTCGGCGGGCGGTTCTATGCCTGCAAACTGATGAAGCTGGGTAGATAACAGGGTAAGCTCGTCTTGCTTGCTCTTGTGGAGATCGCGTGCCAGCGGGTCTTGTAAGGCCGCTAATTTAAGGGCGGCTTCTTCGTAAGCGGTGTTTATCTTAGCGAATTCGGCCCGTTCTTGTTCTAAAACTTTCAGGCTTTTTTCCAGACTTTCAGCAGTGCCACGAAACTTTTCAGCCACCTTGTCGGCTTTTAATTCCTTTAACTCAGCTTCCCATTTCTGGGTTTCCAGCATGACCTCGCGTTTTTTTTGTAAATCGCTGAGCGTGTTTCTAGCCTGTTTGACGGATTCTTTAGATTTTTTCTCGATGTCTTCCAATTTAACCAATTGCTGTTCCGCCTGCTTAACCGCCGCAGACGCATCCGACAAACGACTAGAGACCTCGGTATCAAATGCTTTCAGGGCTTCAGCGCGAGTTTCTGCCACCAGGGGGGCTGATTCGGTTGGCGTACTCAGTTCGGCGCGTTCTAACACTTCAGCCACCACGCGCATTTTGAATAGGTGTTCGCTGAGGACGCTGGCATCCCCTTCTAAAGTTTCACCTGCTTTGATCTGTGCATCCAAGGCTTGGCGATAAGTCTTCAAAGTCTTTAGACGATTTTCATGATAGGCTGCTAAGTCTTTGAGGCTTTGATCGGCATCGGGTTCTTTAGTCTCAGGCGCTGTCATTGCCGCTAATTTTTCAGCCAATGCCTCTTGAGCTTCCCGTTTCGTGGTAAAGCCCCGCATCGAAACCTCTAGGGTACTTTGCAACCAACTCCGTTCTTCTTGCAAAGCCGCTAATTCAACGCGCAACTGGGATGGGGGTTGTTGCGCGTACCTTTTTTCTAATTCTTGACGTTTCTGTATATGGTCATATTTTTCTTGGGCTATTTGCTGCGCAGCTTCTGCTTCTAATAATTTTTTATGCGTATTTTCTAACTCTTTCACCGCAACTTCGGTGGTTTGTTGAAATAATTTAATTTTATCCAACAACGCGGTTTGCTGTGTCAACAGAGATTGATGCAGTTCTTTGACTTGAACTGTGTCCAGGGTTTTTGGCACAGCGGTGCTGATGAGGGTATTGTCATGAATTCTTAATTCCACTTGCAATAAGAAACTGTCTAATTGCAGGCTGTCTTGTAATAAGCTACCCACCTCAGTTTGGGCAGCAGCTATCCGTTTACTGTGCTGCTCACGCAAAAGTTTTTCTTTTTCCTGGTATTGCAATTGTTGTTTCACAGCAATGACCAAGGCTTTGCTGTATTCGAGTTGTTGCTGATACGCTTCAGTGATAGCCAAGTCCTGAGCGTCTCGCTCTATATCTGGCGATATAGGCCAGCTAATTTCTTGGCTATTTTTAGCAGCTTTGGCTAATAAAAACTCGCTTTCTGCAATGATTCGCAACTGTACCTGCAAGCGATTGTTTAGCTTATCCAAAGTTTGTTGAAAATTTTGCAACAGTTCTTCATTGGTCAGCATATTCAAGGGATTAACTGGAATTTCTACCACAGCAGCCGCTGCTGGCTCGACAGGAGCAGCGGGCGTGGGTGTGACTGAATCGTCGGCCTGATCCACAGACCACAGCCCCAGTAATAAGGGTAACAATAAGCCCCATAATTGCGAGCGCGATAAGTTACTCGATGCCATGATGAAATCCTCACAAGCCAGGTGATTGGTGATATAAAGTCAGTGATTACAAATAGCTGATTTCTAATTTTAGGATTCGTAAACCACGCTGATTCTGGATAGTGTCGTGGTTAATACAGAAAAGGAATAAAACGCCAACTGCGCAATTGATAGTCCACATAATCCGTGAAATGTGCCACTAAAAATTGTTCTTCATAAGCCGCCTTAGCCACTAAAACCAGCAATAATGCCAGCCACAGTCCCAGTTTCAACCAAGTCAGTGGATTGAATAACAGGCCCAGTGAAAATAACAGCAAGCTGCTATACATGGGATGACGAATCCAACGATAAGGCAGGGGTATATGCACTAACTGTGCCCCCAGTTTCAGTTCTGGGCGGATATTAAAACGGCCCACGCCCATCACCGCCACTGCCCATAAACCCAGGATGACACCGCCCGCACAGAAAAGCCAACAAAAACAAGCCAGATTCTGCAAATCGGTCAATCCCAATAAAGCAGCCAGCAAAACAAATTGCAATCCCACTAAACTCCAGGATTTCCAAGGGCGCGCACTGAGTAACTGGGATGACAGGCTGTGTTCCTTAAGTGACATCGCATAAATCCTGAATTAAAGGGAATAGAATATGAAAATAATCAGCCAAATTATGCGTTCAAAAAAGAAACGCCTATCACTCCTTGAAAGGTATCGGCACGTTTAGCGGGCATGGCCTTAAGCTCAGGTTTTCCCATCGCTGGATTGATGACTCTTGCGACACGTAGGCGGTGATAGTTGATGAATAAGCTAGAAATCGGGAGTTCATGGGCTTGATAGGATTGTTGTTGATGTAATGCGGGTAAGCGACACCAAGGAATAAAGGGTTTGGCATGATGTGCGTTATGATAAGAAAAGTTTAATACCAATAAATTTAACCAAGCATAAGGCGGTTGAAATAGATTGCTATAGGTATTTGCCTGTTCGTAGGCTTTATCATGCACTGGGAGAATCGGCGAGTTTGCTTGGGCATCTAGGGTATAACTGAGATAAGTATGCTGGTGCATATCCATCAGGCGCAGCACATGTAATAACAGCAAATAAGCCACACCCAAACCCAGTAAGGCAGCGGGGGCTTGAATCGCCAACACGCTGGCTAATCCGCCATATATTAAAATAGCGACCACAATAAGACGACGTTCTGAGGCAGGTGACTCCGCATTTTGCCAAATGCGTAACAGGCTATGCCATTTCACGATTAATTCTACTGCGGGAATATACAGCCATTCTAATCCCTGTAATATTTTTTTCTGCACAGGACGATGCTGCAAATAAGCATGAAAATCAAATAGCACCACATCGACATGGTTGCGGTGATGTCCAATGTGTAATTGTTGAATTTTTTCAAATGAAAAAAAACCATGCAAACTGAGCCACATGAATAGCTTTCCCGCCCGTTTATTCCAAATCCCTTGGCTGAAAACAGTGCCATGCGCGAATTCATGCACAAAAAAAGCGACCAGAATCATCGCCTCTGCCAGCAGCATAACCCCAATGCCTTTGACTAACCAAGTCGGCTGAAATAATAAGTAGCACCCTCCCAAATAAGTCACGGTGAGAGCCGAGAAAGCCAGCAGATTAGGTAGTCGGTCTTCTGGGTATTTGAACAGTGATTGGTTTGTCATATCCGTGTTTAATCGCTGTTATTGAAGGGATGGGATTGCTCTATTTCTTTAGCCGGTGTTGATTGAGATAAAAGCATGTGTTTTTCATCAGTCACTGGTTCAAGCGCAGGTTTTTTATGAGCAATTTGTCGTAAAGGTAACATGGCATTGACCACTCCCACGGCTAAGCCGCCTTGACTGATAATTAAAGCGGCAATGATGTCAATGCGAAACAGGAAAGCACTGGCAATGGTTATCGCCCCAGGAATGATATTAATCAGCAATGAATTTTGTAAGTTTCTTTCTAAATTAATCGAGATGTCTATTAAATCTGGAATGCGTTTTAAGCTACCATCCATTAAGACGATTTGTGCGGTGTCGGTGGCAATCGAAGTCGCACCGCTGAGAGAAATAGAAATATTGGCTTTTTTCATGGCAATCGCATCGTTTACGCCGTCGCCAATAAAGCACACCGTGCGTCCTTGGGCTTGTAATTGTGCGACGATATTGGCCTTATCTTGCGGTAAAACATCGTAGAAATAATCATCCATGCCCAGTTGTTCGGCCAGACGTTGCGTGGGATGCTGATGATCACCGGAAACAATCGCGAGATGTTTAATCCCACGTTGACGCAAACTCTGGATTAGGGCTTTGACTTCAGGCCGTACACTGGCGTGTAATTCAAGAATGCCGGCGATGTCGTTATCAATCGCCACCATAATCAGCGAATGTCCCTCGGTTTGTGCGGATTGAATCAGGGTTTGTACCGTCTCAGAAAAGGGCAGGTTTTCCGCTGCCATAAACCGTGAACTACCGACACGAATTAATTGATTACCCAGGCGCACGGTAATGCCGTAGCCCACTTTGTAATGGGCTTCTTCAATTTCTGGCAAGACTAACGCCAAATCATGCGCCCGGTTCACAATCGCCCGTGCAATCGGGTGAGCCAGCTTGCGCTCAGCCGCCGCCGCATAGCGCAGGATGTCATCGCTGCTGTAATCGTCATGGCAGCAAATCACGCGGCCAACCACCGGCTCGTCGCTGGTGAGCGTGCCGGTTTTATCAAAAAGCAGGGTGTCAATGCCGTGCAGGTCTTCTAAAACGCGCCCGTCTTTGATGAGAATGCCTTGGTGGGCGGCAATGCTGAGATGATTCAAGGTGCCGAGTGGGGCCACCACGCGGATGGTTTGGGCGATGTGTCCGTTGAGAATCACCACCGTACCCACTGGGCCGAGGATTGGCCAACTTAAAAAGGCCAAACCTAACACCGGTAAATTCCAGCTATCGGCCCATTTCTCGCCACGCAATTGGGTGCTGGTTTTGAAATCTATAGATTTGTTTAAAATTTGAGTAATTTGCGCCACAGTGGTGGCTTGTCCAGATTGCGTGACTTGGATATGAATTTGCCCGGTGATTAATAAAGTGGATGCAAACACCAAATCGCCCACCATTTTTTCGGCGGGTTGTGATTCGCCGGTTAAAGCTTGTTGATCGACGGTAGCCATGCCGTGAATCACGCGGCCATCGACTGGAATGATTTCACCAGTATTCACCACCACCACATGGGCGGTGGTGATTTCTTCCAAGGCTAATTCCAGTTCTATACCGTCTTGTAAAACCCACACGGTACGCGGCTGTTGATCAAAAATATCAATCAGGGATTTCTTAGAATTATCTTCAGCATTGCTGATAATGAATTTAGCGGTGTGAACTAAGCCTATGGCAAAAGCCGCCGTGGCATAGCGTTTTAAGCCTAAGGTCATGAAATCGGCAATGCCGTATAGTACATAGCCATCGACTTTTTTATCAGTCAATAAAGATTTTTCAATTTGGCGTAAATAAGGAATGGCGGTATAGGTAAAAACAGCAAGGCTGGCAAAGGCGACTGGCGGATAACTGTTGCGTAATAAAGCCAAACCAAAAGAAGCGGCACTGGCTTTCATATAATGTAGGTTTTCTGCGCGGCCCCCGCTGTCTATTGTGCCTTCGATTACTGCGGGTTCTGGTTCTACCACGACATCTAAAGCCGAGTCAGTTGACTCGGCTTTAGGGGGGGCTGATGATTTTTGTTTTGAAACTTTATATTTCTCATAGAGCCGCAGACAGCCGTAGGTGGCAAACACAATCCCTAAATCAAACATATTCGGTGCCTGTCATGCTGTTAAGCTACAAATGTTCCCAGTATTCTTCAGGCATTTCCAGGCACATTTTTAATGCACCGGTACTGCCACAATATTCTGCATCTTGGACGCAACTGACTCGACCGCCGCCATACTCACGCAGGCTTTTCTCGATTGCATTATCTATGCCTTTTAGACGCGAGCCGCCACCGGCCACAATCACATTATTGCGCAGTTTTTCTTGAAAATCGGCATCAAAACTGCCCACTAATTGCTGAACGGCTTGGCTAATCGGCCCGGCTAATTTCAAACAGGCCAGTTTGAGTATGTCGGTGATGTCATAATTACCCGGAATACCTTGCTCGGTTAAAGTCACCACCACCGGTTCTGAGACCTCATACACATAACCATATTTTTCTTTGATTCTTTTAATGATTTGCGGCGTGAGTTGTACTTTCGGATATTTCTCTAAAATCCCCCGTTGTAGTTCAATATCCAGAAAATTCCCGGCAATATTGAGCGTCAATTGATCGCTTTCTTCTGGCATCGCGCCATGCATTCGGCACAAATCGGTAGTACCTGCGCCTATATCGACGATTAAACACTCATCAAAGCGATCTATTGAATAAGCCACTGCAAAGGCTTCACTCACAATTAAAATTTTATCAATAAAGTCGCGGGTTAAATCAATCAATACTTTTTTGTTGGTTAAACTGGCTTGCGCGGGCACGCCGATGGCGGCATAAATCTTATCGCCCGCTTGTTTTTCGGGTAAAGCTTGTGCAATTAAATCTTGTAAGATTAAGCGAGTGGCTTGTAATGCGGTTTCTTCTTCGCGAATCACACCATCGGCTAAAGGCCAGACCATATTTAAGGACAAACGGTTCTCTAAGGCGGATTCACCTAATAAATGGTCTTTATTCAAGCGCTTTTTAGAAATGGTGTCTTTGGGATAACCCACACAACTGATCGTGGAGACCCGTTGTCCGGTGGAGCTGGTGAGGGTGGAACGGCTGGTGCCCAAATCAATGCCAACACAGTAGATATTTGCCATGATGTTTATTCCTAGATTCAAATCACTGGGGTGGTTTCAGGAGAAACCGTTTCAGAGTTGCGCAGTTTAAGATTGTCTTCTAATAGGCGTTTTAAGAATGAACGTTTCCGGGGATCGGTGGTCGAACGGCTGGCGGTGTTTGCCTCAGGCGCTGCCGCCACGGCGACCGGCGCAGCAACGGGGGCGGCTGGTGTGGATTGCGCCTGTTGTTTTTCCAGTTCAATCAGCCGTTGCTGTAATTTTCTTTGATTCGCCATCAAACGCGCCAAATGCTGATCTGTTTTCTTGTCTTTATTGTGTAATTTGATCAGATTGACACTGCTCCAAACTTTCCAAGCCACCACACCGCCGAGTACACCAACCACTAAGCTTGGCACTAACACCGCTCCCAGCAGTTTCAAACCGCCGGTTTTGGCTAAAATCACCTGATTTTCAATCATGTTTGTTTCCTATTATCGCACTCTGGAAAACTGCTGGATGCGAATTTCAAAGCGACGGTTTTTACTACGACCCGCTTCCGTGGCATTGTCTGCGATGGGTTGAGTTTTGCCCGCACCGCGTGCATTAATGGTGCGCCTATCCACACCCAATTCAATGAGATATTCAACCACCGCTTGGGCGCGTTGTTTGGACAGTTTTTGATTAAACTCTTCGCTGCCGATGCTGTCGGTGTGAGCCACCACTTCTATACGTTGAATTAACGGCATTTCTAGGCCTTGAAAAAACCGCTTCAGTTTGGATTTGATGGGTTCAGACAAGGCATCGCCACCCACCGTGAAGCTGTGATCAGTCGGGAAACTGGTGGTTTTTTCCTCGGGACAGCCTTGGGCATTGACGCTGAGACCGGGCAAAGTTTTCTGGCATTTATCCAAATAATCCGGCAAACCATCTCCATCGCTATCCGCAGGACAACCCTGGGCATCGACACCAAAAGCCAGCTCTTTGGTTTGGTTCTGCGGACAGCGATCCAGATAGTCCGCCACCTTGTCCTGGTCGCTATCCAGCGGACAACCGGTTTTGTCTACGCCTTTGCTGATGGCCTTGGCGGTGTCGGTGGGACAAGCATCCACATAATCGGGCACGGCATCGCCATCTTTATCGGCAGGACAACCGGCTTTATTCACGCCTTGGCTGATGGCTTTGGCGCTGTCGTTGGCACAGGCATCCAGGTAATCCGGCACGCCGTCTTGGTCGCTGTCTGTGGGACAACCGGCTTTATTCACGCCTTTGCTGATGGCTTTGGCGGTGTCTTTAGCGCAGGCATCCACATAATCCGGCACGCTGTCGTTATCCGTATCCGCTGGACAACCGCTTTCTTTCACGCCCTTGCTAATGGCCTCGCCGCTGTCTTTAGCGCAAGCATCCAAATAATCCGGCACCTTGTCGTTATCGCTGTCTGCTGGACAACCGCTTTCCTTCACGCCTTTGCTGATGGCCTCAGCACTGTCTTTAGCGCAAGCATCCAAATAATCCGGTACGCCGTCATTATCGCTGTCTGCTGGACAACCGGTTTCTTTTACGCCTTTGCTGATGGCCTCGGCACTGTCTTTAGCGCAAGCATCTAAATAATCGGGCACGCGGTCGTTGTCGCTGTCTAGCGGACAACCGGTTTTGCTCACGCCCTTGCTGATGGCCTCGTGACTGTCAGTGGCGCAGCTATCCAGATAATCCGGCACCGCATCGCCATCGCTGTCTGCTGGACAACCCTGGGCGTTGACACCGCGTGCGATTTCTTTAGCCGAATTGTTGGGACACTGATCCAGATAGTCCGCCACGCCATCGGTGTCGCTGTCCACGGGACAACCGCTTTGCATCACGCCTTTGCTGATAGCCTCGGGGCTGTCGGTGGGACAAGCGTCCAGATAATCAGGCACCTTGTCCTGGTCGCTGTCTTGCGGACAACCTTGCGCATCCATGCCGCGACTCAATTCTGCTTGACCACTGCCTGGGCATTGATCGCGATAGTCGGCAATCCCATCCTGATCGGCGTCCAACGGACAGCCTTCGCTGTCGATGCCGCCCACCAATTCGTTACCGCCATTGGTGGGGCATTTATCCAGATAATCGGGAATGCCGTCGCTGTCATGATCCACTGGACAGCCCAGCGTATCGACGCCTGCCCGCCGTTCGGCTTCGGTACTTTGCAAACACTGTTCCTGGTAATCAGGCACCCCATCGTCATCGCTGTCGGTCGGACAACCGCGTGGATTCACGCCTTTGCTGAGTGCTAAGGGCTGGTCGGCGGGACAATCCTCGCGATAATCCGGCACCTTGTCTTGATCGGTGTCGGTGGGCGCGCCCTGCGCATCCACACCCTTGCTGATTTCCTCAGCGGTATTCTGTGGATGACTGTCCCGGTAATCTGGCACACCATCGCTATCCGCGTCCACGGGACAACCGATGCGTTCACCGTCGTAGTAAACGCCTTTACTCAATTCTTCAGGGGCATTTCCAGCGCAAATATCGCGCACATCGGGTACGCCGTCATTGTCTTGATCCAGATTGGCACATTTATGCACTGTGGATTTTTCTTCTCTAATCTCGGTGTCTTGCAAACTGCGGTAGCTGAAACCGTCTTTGGTGAGCCATTTGATATAAGCATCCACATTGTTTACGTCACCATTGTCTTTGAATTCAATCGGGCCAGTTAAACCCAAACAAGGCGGCATATAGCGTAATTCGTCAGCTAATTTACCGGAATCCGTGCTTTTGGTGGCAATCAATGCTTGCGCAACCACCAGAATGCTGTCATAACCCAGTGCAGCATAGCGATCAGGTATTTGTTGTTGATTAAAATGCTTGAATTGTTCAATAAAACGTTGTGCAGCCTGAGAGTCGGTATGGAACAAGGTTGGCGCTGCTACCTCGGCAGACAAATTATTCGTTTCCTGCCAGGCTTTCATCTTGTCCCAAAAAGCATTGCTGTCTAGGGCTTCTGCCCCCAGGAACGGCACATCAATCCCGCCTCGTCCACGAATTTGTTCATACACTCTGGCCGCAATACCAGCACTACCCAGCATGAATATCGCGTCAATTTTGACTTCTTTGCTTAACCGGTTTAACTCAACTGCAATTTTGGCGAAATCCCGGTCGGTTGCACTGTAAAAAACCGACTGAGTATAGACAACATTAATATCGTATTTTTCAGCCGCCGTGGTAGCCAAAGAAGCCGTGATTTCTTGCGCATATTCACTGCGCTCACCCAGCACTGCCACATTTTTATAATTTCTGCTTTTAGCATACAAAGCCAATTGCTGACCCAATTCATCGTTATTTTGTAACATGCGAAAAATCAAATCAAAATTCAGTGTGGTCAATATGTTATTGGTGGCAGTGGGTGCTATGTATAAAATATTTTCTTGTTGATAAATGTTAGCCGCAGCAATGGCTAGGAAGGAATAACGATGACCGATGACCGCCACCGGTTTGTTTTTACGCTTAGCAAAGTCACGCGCAATCTGGCGGGAAATTTCTTTGGTGCTTTCTCCAATCGTCAGCGCAGAACTGGTGCGTAACAATTCCGAGACCTTTTGTTCGTTTTCATTCACCACTAATTCTAGGGTTTTGCCCTGGATACCGCCCGCGTCATTGATCTGCCGTACCGCCAGTTCGGCCCCTTCAATAAAAAAATTTTCGCCACGCGGCCAAGCAATCCCAATGGCAATGACATTGGCATCGGTCTTCTGCTCTGGATCAGAGCAAGCAGTGAGGCCACACATCCACAAAAATAATAAAAATAATGCGGGGGTTCTAAACCAAATGGTCATAAAGCGGAAAAGCTAGGTAGGAGGAGGTTTAACTAAACCAAGTGGACAAAATGCGGGAAAATATCAGGCTGATATTTTCCCGCATTTGTCAAACAGAATAGCGAGCAGTTTAGGCTGCTTTCTTATCCTGCTTCAGGTTTTCAACGATCTTTTTGCCTTCTTCAATTTGCTTAGCAAAATAATCGCGCACTGCATCTGGATCGAAACTTAAAAAAGTGCCGCCAGAGGCAAAATGCTGAATAAAGACTTGACCTACCGCATAGGTAATCGCACCGCTAATCACCGGCATGGTGACCATCGACACGGCCTGACCCACAAACGGGATAAATTTGCCGAGACTGGCGGCAATCGGCATCCCTGCCCCTACCGACATAGCGCCGCCCAGCAAGCTGCTGATGGCAGATTTGCCCAGGTCTTTTTTGAACTCAACGCCGTAAACACCCGCCAAGGCATGTAACATTTTCAGTTGTAATGCACTCAGGGCTGCCACATCAACCAAGGGCAAAGGAATCAAGCCAACTGCCATAGCACCCAAGGTATAACCCTTAACTTGGCGATTTGCGGCGGCGGTTTGATCGGACACACCGGGTGTCGCTTCAGAAACAGGGGCTTCTTCGATCTTCAACGCATCGGTATCAGTTGCTGTCGTCATAACAAAACTCTCCTCTTGAACAAGTGACTATGGACAAAAAAACCCTTGCATGGGTATGCGGATTATATACGTGTTACTAGAATGCTGTACAGTTATATCCGTGTTTTAATAAACTGTCATCTCTCTTCTTTAGGGTCAGAAGCGGCCAGTAAAATAATGCCAATAATTGGGGTCAGTAAAATAGAACCAAAAAAATAGCCCCAAAAACCCATTTTCCTGTGTCTTCCCAAATAGCCTATTATCAGGCAAATCAAGAAAAAACCAATTCCATAAAGCATGGCAACTCCTAGCTTCACTATAGAGAGTGATAAAGTTATTTGTCCGTATTCAGGATAATTGGCAAGCCGTCTTTACCAGAGCCAATCACAACAATTTTGGCATTTTCAGAAGCGGCCAGTTCTTTGGTGGCTTCTATCCCTTTCCATTTTAGTACATTTTCATTCATACCTTCCGCTAAGGCTTTTGCATAATCTCGAATCCCGCCTGATTCAATACGCTTACGCTGCGCTTCTTGTTCTTCAGTTTTTAAGCGAAAAGTATAAGTCAAGAATTTTTGTTCTTCGACCAGTTTATCCTCAATCGCAGCTTTCACGTCTTCTGGTAGGGCGACGCTGCGGATAATAATATCATCCACCACCACAAATTTTTGCCCGATTTCTTCAATCGCCTGGGCAATTAACCGATTCAATAAATAATCTTTATTGGTGTAGATTTCTTCTGGGGTATGATTACCTAAGCCCTTACGCAGCACCGATTCTATCTGCGGTAAAATAATTTTATCTGCATAATCTGGCCCGACATTTTGATGCAACACACCCAATAATTCAAAGATAGGACGAAAGCGCACCGCTAATGCCAAATGCACTGGCAAACCGCGATTGGTCAAGACATCAAACTCATGATGCACGATCTGTACACGGGTGTCGTAAATGGTCATTTCATTGAAAGGCCAAATCAAATGTAAACCTTCGGTATACACCCGCTCTGTGACCGTACCGCCCGCGAAGACGCGATAGAGTACGCCGCCTTCCCCCGCCCCAATCCGAATCACGGTACGCTGCCACAGCACCAAAACAACCAGCGTAGTCACCAAGCCCATCATCACCAAATAAGGCCATTTATCCCCGACCCACCGGGAAAACCGTTCTCTTAAACCCAACTTTTTCGGAGGGTGCAAAACCCGATCATCAGCATCAGCAGTGGCTTGGTCTGCGGATAAGTCTGTGGTATGTGTCATGGCAGCAGATCGTTCCTTGAACGGCAAGAGGGTAAAGCAGTCACTCACTCATCAACGCAGCATCGCAACGGGTCTGCCACGACTGCGTGCGGATCATATCAGCATACGCCCGCGAAACCTATTTCAGCGCCCGCAAAAAAACTTGCCCAGCCGTCTCCAAGCAATCCATCTAATAGCTTGTTATTCATGCGGTTATGGATTAACTTCCAGATAAATCAGGTTCTGAAAACAAGCGGGGAGCGGCGCTGATAAGCCGGGTTGATGTGGACAACGCAGGACTGCGCAGGAACAGGATTATCAAGGCGTTTTGGCTGACAATTCCCCCCTAGCGAGAGGCGGAATTATGCTCGCATGTTTAACAAAATTAAAGTTTTGCGAAAAGGATCGGAGCGCCGTCTGCCCTTGCTGGGGCACCAGCCGTGTTGATGCAAATCAAGGCTGCCTGAGTTCAGCTTACCGGATAATGCCGGGCTTTATCCTAGATAAATACTGGGTTAAACCAGGAGCCATCCGCATGTTCACTTTCTTACCCAACTGAAAACTCCGAAAAAGTCCGTAAGTCATTGATTTTAGGTAGAGCGGTTTTTTCCTAGCTCAGGGCACCGCGCTCAGGGCAAGCAAAACC
>JFJP01012246.1_pt1 | contig 15440 bp, 9 predicted proteins | sample 431651 | NCBI WGS metagenome assembly JFJP01 (sample SAMN02602958, study PRJNA72255) | Microbial mat metagenome, whole genome shotgun sequencing project. | biome: fresh water; feature: sink hole; material: water; isolation source: purple microbial (photo- and chemosynthetic) mats found in... | reverse complement strand
AGACCGTGCCGCGTGTTGCGTTTTGTGAGCTGCGGAATGAGCGCCTCGTCGGTCAGGATGATAATTTCAACGCCCGCTTCCAGCAGGGTCGCAACAACGTCGCTTTGCAGAAAATAGATGATTGCCATGCCGTGGTCGGCGGAGATGAAGATACGTTTGGTCATGAGTCCTTTTTGGATGAAGCGCCCGCTTCGCGCTAGGCTTGGAGTTGATTCTGCTTCGAGGGGCGTTAACCTCGCTTTGAGGTCGAAGACCTTTGTATTTTAGCACGGGGATTCCATCCCCGTGCGCTGCGTAGGTGTGGAAAAAATCCCATCGAAGCAGGATTCCCCGCCAGCAAAGTTGGTTGCAGTTGATCTTCCTCACAAGAATGTTAACCCGTTTAATTGACGCATTATCGTCTTGCATGTATAATTTTTCAATCTATCCCTCACGGAGGGGTAATTCGAGGATATATGGCACTGCGTGGAAATTTACGCGATTTTACTATTACACAACTTCTCAATCTGATTAATCTTGCCAACAAGACCGGCACATTGATTCTGGATGGTCCTTCTGAACAGGCACATATTTCGTTCCGTGAGGGCAAGCTGGCTTATGCGCGCCTGGGCAAGGATGACGGCAGTCTTGCATCTGTTTTGCACAAGGCAAACAAAATCAACGTCAACCAGTATCGTGCAATTGTCGAACGCGCAGGTCAGATGACCGATAAAGAACTTGGCTTGCTTCTTATCAATGCCGGCTATGTAACCCAGGAAGATATTCTCCTTAATTTACAGGGGTATTTCACTGAAGTAGTGCGCAGGTTGTTTACCTGGGTAGAAGGCATCTTTCGCTTTGAAAACGAACTGCTTCCACCTGATGGGCGCATTAACGTTAGACTCGACCTTGAAAACATTATTATTGAAGGTTCGCGCCAACTGCGTGAATTGGAACAATTGCAGGACGAAATTCCAAGTCTCGATATGGCGCTGAAATTTACCGACCGACCGCTAACCAACGTGAATTTGAGCGTTGAAGAATGGAAAGTGGTCAAATTTGTTGACCCCAAAAATACAATGCGTCAGATCGCCAGCACGAATAAATTGAGCGATCTCGACGTTCGTAGGATTGTATACGGCTTGTTGCAGGCAGGTTTGGTTGAAATGGTACGCCCCGCGGGCGTAGCTGCCCCCCCGCCCTCCCCTAAACAGTTCCCGGTACAAGACAAGCAGGAACAAAAGACTTTGATTAATAAATTAATTGGTCGCATTCGTACATTGTAATCATCAGGGTTAGAAGGACAGAACTTATGCAAACGGTCAAAATGGTAGTAACGGGTCCATTCAGCGCTGGCAAGACACAGTTTATTCAGTCTGTCAGCGAAATTGATGTGGTTGCCACAGAACGTAAAATTTCTTCGGATGAAGAACGAACTGTAAAATCTGCAACAACAGTGGCGATGGATTTTGGGCGCATCACTGTAGATGAAGACCTGGTTCTATATCTGTTTGGCACACCAGGGCAGAAGCGGTTTGACTTCATGTGGGAAATTCTTTCAGAGGGTATGTTGGGCTTCATTGTTATGGTAGATAGCACCCGCCCTGAAACCTTCCGCGAAGCGCGCTCGATCCTTGAGACCTTTCGCGCGTATGCCCCTACGCCTTTTGTGGTCGCCGCGAACAAACAGGATATGGAAGATGCCTGGGACCTTGAAGATGTGCGCCATGCGCTCCGTCTGGATAGCAACACAAAACTCCTGCCCTGTGTGGCTACGGATCGTAAAACCGTAAAGGATGTTCTGCTTGAGTTGTTGTATAGCATCCTGAAAGAAATGGAATCCGGAAAATAGGGCAAGGAATTATATTTTGCTGTGTCTTCAATTACCACTGATCAGGGAATAGTTCACTATGAAGTATACGGGCGCGGGCGTCCGGTAATTCTTTTGCATGGATGGCTTGGCTCGTGGGGGCTGTGGCAAGAGACAATGGCATATCTGGGCGCGTTTTATCGTACCTACGCGCTGGATTTTTGGGGGTTTGGCGAATCAGGCAAGAAGCGTGAGACCTATGCCGTTTCAGATTTTGTAAGCCTTGTAGATCAATTTATGGAGCAGTTGGGGATTGTTCATGCCCCGTTGGTAGGGCATAGCATGGGAGGCACAGTCAGCCTTTCGGTCGCCATGAAATACCCTGAACGCGTCAGTAAAGTGGTTGTGGTGGGATCACCCATCATTGGTTCTTCACTTGCTCCAATGCTTAAACTTTCGGGGTACCGCCCAATTGCATTTATGTTGTTCAACATGATGGGGGTATTTCGCGCAGGTATGAAGGTCTATTCGCCATACATCTGCAGAGACCCGCGCTTTCCAGAAATGATGGATCACGATCTTTCGCGTACTACTGTTGAGTCTTTTCTTCGTTCCATAGCCTCACTTCGTCGCACAGATTTGATTCCCATGCTCTCACAGGTTAAAGTCCCCACAATGGGAATGTATGGCGATAAAGATGTGATTGTTCACCCATTACAGTGGAAACCCCTACAAACAGGAATACCGAACGCAGTCATTGAACGATTTCCTACGGCTGGGCATTTTATTATGTTGGAAGAGCCGACTTCATTCAGCCAAAAGCTAAAATTATTCCTCGATCAGCCTATCCCCCCTCCATGAGTGGCGTATCTGTTTCCTTTTACTTTGCCGCCCCGCTTACCAAAGCGGGGAATTTGATTTATCAGTTTTGTTGGATGCCCGATTTTATCGTGTACTTTGATTTATAATCGTCTATTATGCTGAAAATTATCCTCCACGCGCAGAACCAGATCATGCCGTTTTGTGAACCGGCGCGGGAATTGCGAATTCAAAATGTGCCGCTTTGGCTTCATCAACGCGATTTACTTGCGCCTTATGTGACACATGAACTGGAAGTAAAAAAAGGCGAGCCGCTGCAGCCTGTGCGTGAGCAGGCAATTGTTTACCGCGACAACCTATTCTTCGACGAATTTTACATTCGAGCGTTCATGGAAAAAGCCTTAAAAGGCAATAAACCTGTGCGAGCCGCCTTCCGCGCCGATGACCCTGCTTTTCGTGAACATGCCCTGCCCCTTTCCACATCCTATACCCCGGCAGGAAGTTTATATCTCGCCGACTTGTGGTATTACCCAAACGGACCTGTTGCAGGCGCAGAGCCACTTGTGATTGACATGCAGGCAAAAGAGATCGGCTATTATCACATACCCACGTATATGGGAGATAAAAGCGGCGACCTTATTTTTCAAGTCCCTTTGCGCGCGATGCTGGCAATTGATTCATGGGTACATGTCTTTATCGCTGATATGGTATTCGGTCAATTTGCGCGCGGCGCCCGTTTTGAAAAGCGCTTAAATGAAGATACAGCCTTCAAGTTGAAAATTATTGGCAAGGCTGTCTATGAAGGGCGCCAGGTTTTGGAATGTTCAGAACTGGTGAAAATCGGTACGGGCTGTATTATTGATCCAAGCGCAGTAATTCATGGTCCTACAATCATCGGCAATAATGTGACTATCAACGCAGGAGCAGTCATTGATAATTCCATTATTGGAAGTCACGTTAATGTCTCCCAGGGCGCGCAGGTAATGCTTTCTGTTGTAGGAGATGGGACATTTCTTCCATTTCGCGCTTCGCTATTCATGACCACCATTATGGAAGACAGCATGGTTGCACAAAATACCTGTCTGCAAATGTGCGTCATCGGAAAAAAAACCTTCATCGGCGCAGGATCAACGTGGACAGACTACAACCTGATCCCCGCCCCTATTCGCGCCCGCGACGGCAACGGAAAATTGGGAATGTCGAATCGCCCGGTGCTGGGGGGCTGCGTGGGGCATAATTGCCGCATTGGCTCCGGCATGATCGTCTACCCTGCCCGTACCATCGAATCGGATGTCGTCCTGGCGGCATCCAAGGAACGGCGAATTATTGATCGCGATATTGCTTTTGAAGACAGCGACCATCATCATCTTAAGTTCTCTGAGTTACATCAGGTACTGTATCACAAACAATCGAAAGGCGATTCAGAGTCGTGGTAAAAAATGGATAGTTTCGCATTCATCATTCACCCCATTGATCCCAAGCGAGATGTCAGCCGTAAGTTTCCCTTTTTAGGGCGTATTCTGAGCGAAAGACAAATAGATTTTTTTTCCACCTTCTTTCCGCCCGTTTACATCTCAGAGATCGAAGGCATTACATCACAAGCCACAGGAAAAACCATCAAAGGCTGGTTCATTGCCTGCCCCTACACCCCGCGCCGCATGATGGAGTTGCCCGAGCGCACGGTCTATCGTAAAATTGTCCAAACTGGGCACATGGCTGAAAAACTTGGCGCAAACATTCTGGGACTCGGCGCCTTTACATCAGTGGTTGGTGATGCTGGCGTAACCATTGCAAACGAACTGGATATTCCTGTGACCACAGGCGACTCATTTACTGTAGCAATGGCGGTCCAAGCCATTCGGGATGCAGCGCGCGTGATGGATATAAAGGTCGAAGAGGCAACCGTGGCTGTCGTTGGCGCAACAGGCGCAATCGGACATGTTTGTGCTGAACTGTTGGCTGGTGAAGCGGCGCGGGTTTTGCTCGTCGCCCGGGACGAACAAAAACTTGAAGTCCTTCGAAACAGATTGCAGCCACAAGCGCGAAGCGAGCTTGTCATCAGCACGAAGATGGACATCGTGAAGGATGCTCAATTGATCCTGACAGTCACAAGCTCCATTCACGACGTCATCCAACCGCAGCATTTGCAGCCCGGAAGTGTCGTCTGTGACGTAGCCCGCCCTCGTGATGTTTCTGCAATGGTAGCAGCGGCGAGAGATGATATATTAGTGATCGACGGCGGTATGGTAGACATACCTGGCGCTGTGAATTTCAATTTTGATTTTGGTTTTCCTGAAGGAAAAGCGTATGCCTGTATGGCTGAAACCATTGCACTGGCTTTGGAAGGTCGCTTTGAGGATTACACAGTAGGCAAGGATATAACGTTGGAACGTGTGAAAGACATTACAGCGATTGCAGAAAGACATGGTTTTCGTATGAGTGGGTTTCGCTCGTTTGAACGCGAAGTTACAGATGAACAGATCGAAGCCGTTCGAAAAAATGCCCGCAAAGGGCTACAACGCGCTTAGGAGGCTTACATGGGAAATGCCCGTCTTTTGGTAGTGGAAGATGACGTTGATATCGCCAATATGCTCAAGATCTACTTCACCAGTCTGCAATATGACGTGGATGTAGCCAATCGTGGGCGCGATGCTTTGGAGAAAACAAAGCAGGTTCTGCCGCATTTAATTGTCTTGGATATTATGTTGCCGGATATTGACGGCTATGAGGTCTGCCGCACTTTACGGACGAGCACCCGTACCAGTCACATTCCTGTAATATTTCTTACCCAAAAAGATGAACGCAGCGACAAATTGCAGGGTCTTGAATTGGGCGCAGATGACTACATCACCAAGCCCTTTGACATTGAAGAATTAAAACTGCGCGTGCAGGGCGCCATCCGCCGCTCAGAACGCGAAAGCCTCACAGACCCGCGATCTGGCTTGCCTGCCGGTCGTTTGATCGAAGAGCAACTGCGCCGCATCATCCGCGAGAAAGATTGGGCATTGCTGGATGTGCGTGTCAACAACTTTGAAGCATTCAAGGATGTTTACGGCTTTGTCGCAGGCGACGATGTGGTGCGGTTCGCGGCAATGCTGATCGGCGAGGTGGTGGATGAACTGGGAACAACCAGCGATTTCATCGGTCATGCAGGCGGCGACAACTTCATCATCATCAGCACAGATGAAGCCGCTCCAAAAATTCGACAAAAACTAAAAGAGCGATTCGCAAATGAAGTACAGAGTCACTACAATTTTATAGATCGCCAGCAGGGCTTCATTCAGGCGCCAAAAGCCGAAGGTGGAGTGGAAAAGGTGGGATTCATGTACTTCTCTGCGGGATTGGTCTCGCCCAGTTTGCAATCCTTCGCAGATATTCGTGAAATTACAGAACTTGCTGCCGAAGCTCGACGACAGGATACGGCGACTTCTTCTGCCGCCTAATAGGGTGAATTATCCATGTTACCCGGATTGGGCATCAGCCTATTTATTGCCGGACTGGTGTTTGTGTTGCTGGTCTGGGTGGTCTTGCGCCTCGCACCGCGTCCGCGCGCGAATACCCCTATGCAGGTTGATGCCAATTCCTTTTCGTTCCCCGAATCTTCAAAATCAAATGACGCAATAATTATTATCCAGCCGGGTGGGCGGGTGGAATATATCAGCACATTGGCTCGCGCATACTTCAATATGCACGAAAACGAGCCCTATGACCTAGAGCGGCTTGCGCGCAGCGTACGCCCAGCAGATGAGTTTTTAGATTTGTGCGCCAACCCAGGGCATAAACGAGTATCCATCAGCGGCAAGCTGGTGGAAATTTCGTCTTTTGAGATACCTGGCGCCTACCCTATGATTCTACTTTCCATGCGTGGAAGAGAACTAGCCTCTACCCTAGAACAAAGCAATGGCGCTACAGAAGAAATACTAAGCTTGATCACCGAGTTCAGCCAAAGTGTTGCGGCAAAACTTGATCTTCAAACAACTGTGCAATCCATTTTGGAAAATGTCAGCCGCCTTATTTCGTCCGACATTCTTGAGTTGAATTTGCAGAATGAAAATGAAGACGAGCAACCCCTAACTTCTTATCGTTTTCAGCCAGCGGGTTCAAATTTATCTGGTATCGTACGCACTTCAGGTTCACAATTTGGTGGTCTTACAAACCAATTGGCGGCGCGGCGCACCCCCATTCTCATTGTTGATACACGCTCACAACCCGAACTTGCCGTAAACGGTGAGATGCTCTCCATTCAATCCTACCTTGGAATTCCGTTAATGGCTGGGGGTGAACTGGTCGGCACACTGGAAGCTGGTCAAATCGGCGAGGGAAGGTTTGGTCAGCATGACCTTGACTTATTATTTCTGGTTTCGGGTCAGGCGGCTGTTGCAATTCGAAATGCCAGACTCTATGAAGATGAGCAAAAACGCGTTTCTGAACTTGCAGGGTTGGCTAACTTAAATCAGGCATTGAGCAATGTGCGTGAAATGCAAGATCTTTTTACGCGGCTTGTCGAAAGCGTTGCCCCCCTGTTTGCCGCTGACATTATCGGATTTCTTCTGTACGACGAAGAAAAACGCACCTTGGAAGGCAAGGTACCGTTCCGCGGATTACCCCCCCACCTGGTTCAAATTTATCGCAGCGATATCGCGGCAAAAAGCGCAGCCGAGCAGGTACTCACAAACCAGCAGACTTTGCTCACGTTAAATGCAGCCACAGATGAAAACTGGCAAATGCTTGGTCTTTCAGACATTGCAATGGCAGCCAGCTTGCGGGATATTGCACTTACCCCCCTGCTTTCCTCCGGACACATGCTTGGATATTTGCAAGTAGGGCATCATCAACGCGGCACCTCCTCCTTTACCGTGGAAGAATTGCGCTTGATGAATATTGTGGCGAATCAAGCCGCGGCAATTATAGAAAATATTTTATTGGTCCAACAATCGCGCGCGCGCGCGCAACGCGCTGACGCATTGCGGCGCATCGCCAGCCTTTCAGGCTCCTCTGCGACATTAGAGGAAATTCTCAAGTATTCAGTGCAGGAATTGGCGAATCTTTTTCAGGCTGATGTGGGCGCGATCTTTCTAATGGATGAAACGCGTGGCGAATTGCGTATGCGCCGCGAATCGACATACGGCATTCCAGATGAAATCAGCAGTACCGTTGTTCAAATATTTGTAGACGATCCCAACTACCGCTACACCGTTTCTGGAACCCAAAAGCCTTTCCTATCGGGGCGCCTCAGCACAGACAGGCGCGTTTTATCAATTTATCGCCCATTTGCCACTGCCCTTTTTATTGAATCCGCCATTGTCGTTCCACTGGTTGTGCGTGAGCGAAGCATCGGCGAATTACTTTTGGGAAGCTTAAAAACCGATCACTTCAATTCCTACGACCTTCAAGTAGCAGCCACAGCAGCGGGGCAACTGGCTGCCGCAGTGGAATCTTCTGACCTGCTTGCCCAAACCGACGACTCTTTGCGCCATCGTGTCGATCAACTTTCTGCGATTACCCGCATCAGCAGGGAATTAAGCGCATCCCTTGACCTTAAGCACCTGATCAATATAATCCGCGACGAGGGCTTGCGGATTACCCATGCAGATTGTTCCTCGATTCTACTGCTTGACCAGGAACGTGCCCTCGACAATCCCATGATCGAGTTTTCTGTGGGCTGTGAAAATGAATATGAAATATCCCTGACAGAACAGGGTACTTTACAAAACAGGGAAATACGAATTGTTGGGGATTTTCTGCAAGAAGACAGCTCGCCGCCACATGACGGGGTTCGCTCTGCAGCTATTGTGCCAATCACATATCAGGCGCGCGCCCTGGGCTTGATCAACCTCCACTCCAATCAACCTGAATTCTTTACCCCCGAAAAGGTGGAGTTGATACAAACCCTGGCTGTGCAGGCAGGAATTGCGCTGAATAATGCGCAACGCTATCAAGCTGAGAAAAAACGCGCCGAATTAATGCGCCGCCGCGCAGACACACTTGTGCGTCTTGCAGATGTAAGTTATGACCTGGGACACGACCAGCCACTCGACCAAGCTTTACAGGTCATCGCGCGCGGTATTCGCGACTCTACATCCTTCCGCGTGGTATTGATCAGTATGGTGGAAGTTGAAACTGGTCTTTTACGGCGCGTTACCGCAACGGGCATTCCGCAGGAAACACTTAATGAATTGTTGTCTCGCAAACAACCGATTCAGGGCGTTAATAAACTGATGCAGCCCGAGTTCAAGGTCAGCCGTTCCTACTTTATCCCCAATGACCAATCCCCGGTAATGCAATCTGATGTACATACCGTCACCTTAGATATTCCCGTCTCTCCAACGCAACAATCCAACACATGGAATGTAAATGACACGTTGCTTGTTCCGCTTGAAAATGCGGAAGGACAGGTTGTAGGTTTGATCAGTTTGGACAACCCATCCAATAATTTACGCCCCGACAAAGCAACCATTGAAACAGTAGAAGTGTTCGCCGCTCAAGCCGCGTTACTGGTCAATAATACGCTGCGTCAGGGAGAATTGCGTTCCCGTATTGACGCGCTTTCATCTGGGTTGCAGCGCCAGCAAAAATTGATCGACAGTACGCAAAACAACCTTCCCATCCTGCTGCATAAAGACCTAGAACAAACCATCTCATTATACAATTTGGATCAACGCACCCAGCGGGTACGCGCAGGGCTGGCAATCACCAAATCGGTCAGCCGCCAGTTGGATTCCTCTTCAGCGCTCTTTGCGCTTGGGCGTGAAACATTGACCCAATTGGGAATGTCTATTGCGCTTGTCGCTGAGAATACGGCTGACGGTTCGCGCCTTTTACATGTGCTGGGCAGTTTGCCACGTTCCACCAATGTTGAATCTTTGTTCGGTCAACGCAATCCCCTCCGCGCCTGCCTGCAAAGTGGCGAACCCATCCTCATTTCCAACCTGGATGAAAATGAGGAATGGCACGATGCATCCTTGTTAACTTCCTTGCGCGCCAAAAGCGTGATTTGTATGCCCGTACAAGTGGAAAATAAAACAGTGGCAGCCATGCTTGCCATCAGCCCTGAGGCGATGCCCGACTTTACAGACGAAGACCGCAAGGTGTACCTGCAAATTTCCCAGCAAGCCTCGCTGATCCTGCAAAATATATCCCTGCTCAGCCAGACACGCCGCCGCCTCGATGAAGTAAATCTGCTGCTCGACTTCAGCCGTCAACTCTCGGGCATGGACCCGGATGCGATCCTCAAATCGCTGCTTGATAGTTCGCGCCGCGTTCTCCAACATGCCCACGCTGGCGTGGCATTGGTTTGGAATCAACAAGCCGAAGCGCTTGTTCCACGCGCGGTTTCAGGCTATGCCGATAACAACAGCATGATGGAAATCAAGTATCGCCCAGGCGAGGCATTACCCGGCACCGTATTCTTAAACAAAACTCCCCGCCGTGTTGACGAGATCAACTTCGTGCGAGATTACAACCTAAGCCCTGAAAACCTCACAATCTACCGTCAGGCAACTGGCGGTCGTTTACCGGTATCCAGTTTGCTTGTCCCCATCATCGCCGCCGACCAGAGTTTAGGGCTATTGGTGTTGGATAACTTCAACGCGACCGCCGCCTTCCTTCCAGATGATGAAGCCCTCCTATCATCCCTGACCCAACAGATCGCACTTTCACTGGATAACGTCCGCCTAGTGCAAACCACACAGGAACGTGCCGGACAATTGCAGGCGTTGAATATTGCCGCCGCCGCCCTCACCTCCAGCTTGCGCAGTGACCAACTAATCACCTCCCTGCTCGATCAATTAGTTCCCATCCTGCCCTATGATACAGCCACACTTTGGCTGCGCGAGAAAGACCGTCTTTCGGTTGCATCAACGCGTGGATTTGCAGATACAGACCAACGTCAGGGACTGGCTGTGTACGTGCAAGACAGCGCCCTCTTCAAAGAGATGGCACAAAGCGGACAGCCCATCTTCGTTCATGATGTGCGCGAAGACCCGCGTTTTCCGCCAGTCGAAAATGCGCGCCTTTCCTGGCTTGGAATTCCCTTAATCTCCAAGGGCGAGTTGGTGGGTGTGCTTGCAGTCGAAAAATCACAACCGCATTACTACACACGCGAACAGATCCAGGTCGGGCTTACCTTCGCAAGCCAATCTGCTGTTTCATTGGATAATGCGCGCTTATATGAAGACAGCGTAAGCCGCGCCACTGAACTTGATCAACGCTCACAACGCCTCACTACACTTAATCATTTTGCATCCGCGTTAACTGGTTTGCTCGATGCAGATCAGATTTTGAACTTAACAGCCAACGAACTGCTTAAGGGATTGGGCGCGCAGCGTGTTTCTGTCGTAACCTTTGAGCGGGGTCAAGCGTACTGGAAGCTATCTGCCCCTCGGCTTCGCGCCAAACTTCCCCGCCTTTTACCCGAAGCAGTCATCTTCAACCGTCTGCGCGAATCACAAAGCATCTTCAATACAGATGATGCCCGCCATGAACCAGACCTCGCCCCGTTGATGGAAATGCTTGGCGAGGACACAACCGCTTTACTTATCCTGCCCCTCACCAGCGGACAAAGCCTGACCGCTCTCGTTTTCACTCAAATGACCGGAGAAAACCGCTTCGGCTTGAACGAACTTGAAATTGCCCGAACCATTACCAGCCAGGCAACCGTTGCCCTTGAAAATGCGCGATTGTTCCAATCCTCTGTTCGCACAGCCGAGCGATTCGCCATTCTCAACGAAACCAGTTCCCATATCAGCGCCCTTGACCCCGAAGAAGTCTACGTCGCAGTGCATAAAGCAGCGGAACGCCTCATGCCGTTGGATTCATTTGTCATCACCCTGCTTGACCTCGAAAAAAACGAGGTGGATGCAGTGTACCTGTCTGACCGCGGAAAACGCTACCCAGGCGAACGCCTCCCATTTGGACAGGGAATCAGCAGTCAGGTAATACAAAGCAGCAAACCCATTCTTGCCATATCACTTGAACAAGCCAATAAACTGAACTCTGTACAAGCCGGTGAAGAAGGTGATGAAACCCAGTCTATTGTGGCTGTGCCAATGATGCTTAGCGGCACTTCTCTGGGTATGCTCTCTGCGCAGAGTTACCAGGCAGGCGTGTATACCGAAGAAGATGTGCAAATTTTGGGAACGCTTGCAAATCAAGCCATTGTTGCCATTCAAAACGGACGCCTGTTTGCCGAAACACAAAGCCTTGCATCCAAACTTGAAATACGCGTGGTCGAACGTACTGCCCAGTTACAGCGCGAACAGCAAAATACTGAAACCCTGCTGCGTATTCTTACTGAAGTTTCCTCCAGTCTCGACCTAGACCGCGCCCTTAATCGTACATTATCATTACTAAATGAAGCCGTTGGCGCCGAGCAAGGTACCATCATGCTGTTACAAGCAGAAGATAATCTTTTGCATTATCGGGCAGGGTATGGCTACCTTACAGATCGAAGCGATGCCAGCGGACGTTCCTTTACTTTAAGAGTCGGCGAAGGACTTGCAGGCTGGGTCGTACAAAACCGCGAATCAGTTCTGGCACATGATCTATACCAGGACCCGCGCTGGGTCAGAGGCAACACAGGGCAGGATCACCGCAGCGCCATTGTTGTTCCCATGCAAGTCGGCGAAGATGTGATCGGTGTGCTGATGGTATTCCAGCGTGAAGCCAATTCATTCAGCATTGAAATGCTCAACCTTGTAAGAGCCATTGGCGGTCAGGTGGCAGTAGCGATCAACAATGCCCACCTGTATGAATTGATCCGTGACCAGGCTGAACGTCTTGGCGTCATGCTTCGCAAAGAACAGGAAGACGCCAGCCGCTCACAAGCCATCCTCGAAGCCGTGGCAGATGGAGTGCTTGTTACCGGCACAGACAATCGCATCACCTTTGTCAATTCATCTACAGAACGCATTCTTACCATCCAGCAAACCAAATTGCGCGGCAGTTCACTGGACGCCTTCGGTGGTTTATTTGGAAAATCAGCAAATACATGGATGGAAACCATCAGGCGCTGGTCTGAAGACCCGTCCTCATATCAGCCAGGCGATACATACGCCGAACAATTGGAATTGGAAAATGAACGCATTGCGCTTGTTCACCTTGCGCCTGTAATTCTGCAAAATGATTTTCTCGGCACCGTATCCATCTTCCGTGACATCACCCGTGAAGTGGAAGTTGACCGCCTGAAATCTGAGTTTGTGGCAACGGTCAGTCATGAACTGCGCACCCCCATGACCGCCATCAAAGGCTATGTGGATATTCTTGCAATGGGTGCGGCGGGAGCCTTGGATGAAAACCAATTGCACTTCCTTGAAATCGTCCGCAATAATATTGACCGGCTCAACATTCTCGTAAATGACCTGTTGGATATTTCCCGCATCGAAGCTGGGCGCGTCACACTCAGCCCGCAAGCTGTCAACCTGCGCGAAATTGCCGAAGATGTCATTGCCGACGCCCTGCGCCGCTCACAACAGGAAGGCAAACCCATGGCGCTTTCACTCGACGCGCCACCCAAAGTATCTCCCATTATGGGCGACGGGGAACGCATCCGGCAGGTCATGGGCAACCTTGTTGATAACGCATTCAACTACACGCCCAGCAATGGAACCATCCGCATCAACATTCATCAACAAAATGGTGAAATGCAGGTGGATGTGCAGGATAACGGCGTAGGCATTGCGCCAGATGACCAGACGCGCGTCTTTGAACGCTTCTTCCGTGGCGAACACCCCCTCGTTCTTGCCACGCCCGGAACAGGATTGGGGCTTCCCATTGTTCGACAACTGGTTGAAATGCACAAGGGACGCATTTGGATGACCAGCACAGGCGTGCCCGGTGAAGGAAGTACATTCTCCTTCACCCTGCCTATCTATAAATAATGGAGATTGAATTGAATGGCAAGAATCGTAATAGCAGAAGACGAACCCGATATTCGCGAACTTGTAGCCTTTACCCTGCGTTTTGCAGGGCATGAAGTTACAGCGACTTCGAATGGCGAAGAGGCGCTTCAACAGGCAACCCAGATTGTCCCTGACATTATCATTATGGACGTGCGTATGCCCAGAATGACCGGCTACGATGCCTGCCGCGCCATGAAGGCAGATGTTGCGCTAAAAGACATCCCTGTTGTTTTTCTCTCCGCCAAAGGACAGGATTCCGAAATACAAACCGGGCTTGATGTAGGCGCAGAAGAATACCTGCTCAAACCTTTCGCCCCCGATCAACTTGCAGAACGTGTAAAAGCCATCCTGGCAAAATTTGGAAAATAATCATAAACAATGAGCGCAATTATTCTTGACGGTTCGATGGTGCATTACGAGGCTTTGGGACGGGGACGCCCCATAATCTTTCTGCACGGCTGGGTCGGCTCATGGCGTTATTGGATTAACGCCATGCAGATCGCATCCACATCGTTCCGCGCCTATGCGCTCGATCTTTTTGGCTATGGCGATTCCATGCACGACCCACTGCGCTACTCCCTTGATAAACAGGCAGACCTTCTCAAACGCTTCCTGGAAGAAATGGGAATTGGAAAGGTTGCGCTGGTTGGTCATAACTTTGGCGCAGTGGTTGCATTTTCTTACCTTAAGCAATGGCCCCAAAGTGTAGATCGCATGATGGCGATCAATTGCCCTCTCGAATATTCTTCAGTCAGCGCGCGTATGCGGACTGCCCCCATGCCTGAATTGGTGGACTGGCTGGCAGGACGCGCCCCCGAAGCAACGTCTGCCCTCTCAGACGCCTCAAAAGTGGACCCGCAAGCGGTTTCTGCTTCGATGGCTGGGATCCAGGCAAATACAAATATGTTTGGCGGCATCCGAGACCTTGGCGTTCCCTGTTTGTTTGTGTACGGTCCAAATGACCCCGCCATCACCATGCCGTCACAAGAGAGAATAGATTCGTTCCCGAATCACATGCACCACGTCAACCTCGAAGGCACGGGGCACTTCCCCATGATAGACAACTCCAACCAGTTCAACCGCCTGCTGACCGACTTCCTCGCACTTGACTCAGGAGCCAGCCCGCGTGAATTGCAACTGAAAGAAGAGTGGAAACGCCGAGTGCGGTAGAGTCCAGTTACACAAAGTCGCATCAATTTTTGTTGACGACTAAAATTAGGGGTGATACAATGCAAACCGCTTAACAAGCCCCCATCGTCTAGTGGCCCAGGACGAAGCCCTCTCAAGGCTTAAACCGGGATTCGAATTCCCGTGGGGGCACACAATATAGACGCACTTTAGATTTGAAAGTGCCGATCAAACGAGGAAGACCATTTAAAACCCCGCGCAGTTAGCGCGGGGTTTTAAATGTATTGAATGGCCTTAATGGCGTTATGAGGGGGCAATACGACAATCTAACCCAATAATTTCTCAACAAATTCGTTTTGCATTTGCTGAACGCAAGAGTTTGACGGGGTGCAGAGATTTGAACACCGGACGACCTTACCTACTCGAACCACGAGGTCTAAATTTCAATAGCAGACCTCACGGAGATACCATTTTTCGTAGCAGTGAGGTCGGTAGGACTTCAATAAAGAGTGGACTAGGATACTAAAACATGTGAAGGAGTCACGCCACGTGACTCCTTCACATGTTTTAGGGTTGAAAAAAGTTGAAATCAGAGGCAAACATTGTGGATGTTCAGACCAGAAAGTATATCCATGAGTTCCATTCAACCATTTTGTCCGAATATCGAATATCCTGTAAGAGACTAAGTTGAAAAAATATGGTAGTGGATGAAAAGTAACTGTCCATTCGCTGAAAAATTTTTGAAATCATGAATTTCCTGATAAGCTTGGTGAATGACCATCGAGCCCATAATCACAACCGAACGC
>JFJP01015455.1_pt1 | contig 15442 bp, 26 predicted proteins | sample 431651 | NCBI WGS metagenome assembly JFJP01 (sample SAMN02602958, study PRJNA72255) | Microbial mat metagenome, whole genome shotgun sequencing project. | biome: fresh water; feature: sink hole; material: water; isolation source: purple microbial (photo- and chemosynthetic) mats found in... | reverse complement strand
TAACTCTGCAAGGCAATCCTCCCCCTTGGTTGAGGAAGGCTCTACAACCACAACCTCAAAATTTTGACGATCTAGCGACTGGTTGAGAACTCTAACAGACAATAGTGGTAGGGGCAATTCATGAATTGCCCCTACCACAAATGAACACTTTAATATTAAGGAGAACCCTATGACCGCAACAATTACTTTAACTTCTACTACAGAAATTACTAATCCTGTAAATGGTACAGAAGTAATTAAACAAAGCCCATTCTTGCAAGCACTAGTTCAGCAAATCCGCGTTAACGATGGTTATGGAACCTATCGCAATTGGTCAGATGAACTGCTGCTCAAGCCCTTCATTCTCACCAAACAACAAAAGCGCAAAATTTCCGTTGAAGGCGAGGTCGATCCGATTACCAAAAGTCGAGTTTTTGCCTTTTACCGAGCGATCGCCCTTCGCATTGAGCAGCAATCGGGACTTCTCTGCCAAGTAGTGGTCGATCTCAGTCATGAAGGATTTGGTTGGGCATTGATTTTCTCTGGTCGCTTGTTGGTGACAACTCGCACTTTGCGCGACGCTCAGCGCTTTGGTTTTGATTTGACAACTCGCACTTTGCGCGACGCTCAGCGCTTTGGTTTTGATTCCCTAGAGAAGTTAGGCGAAGAAGGAGAAAAACTTGCCCAAAAGGGTGTGGAATATGCCACCAACTTCCCTGAAGTTGCCCAAGCCTAAATCCTGAATCATGGTACGGAGAGAAGATGATGGTGCAAGTGATAGATACAGCGATCGCGGGGCTTAGTATTGACGAACTCAAAACTAAAATCAAGCGGCTGAATAGCAAGGCAGGTCAAATGAAAATGGATCTAGCAAGGCAGGTCAAATGAAAATGGATCTGCACGATCTCGCGGAAGGGCTACCCACCGACTACGAACAACTAATGGACGTAGCAGCCAAAACCTATGACATCTTCCATCAAATTGATGGATTGAAGAAACAATTAACCATTCTCGAACAAAATCTTCCTTAAACAACATAGGAGCGACTGACATGGTTGGTACACTTAGCGAATTTCAGAAATTGACCGATGCGGAACAGTATTTTGAGTTCTTCGATCTTGCCTACGATCCGCAGGTTGTTAATATCAATCGCTTGCATATTCTCAAAAAATTCTCGCAGTCGTTGCAAGAAATTGAAACTAAATATGTCGAAGCTGCTGAAGATGAAAGGCTTGGTTTCTATCGAGAAGCGCTAGAGAATTCCTACGCTACTTTAGAATCATCCAGCGCGATCGAGCAGAAACTGTTCAAAGTCTTTCACCAAAAGCCCCAGAACATTGTCATGTTAAGCGATATCGGTAACGACGATGAGGAGGATGAATAGTCATGATCTCTTTAACACCTACAGAAATAGAACGTTATCGCCGCCAAATGATGTTGTCTAACTTTGGCGAAGAAGCACAGCAAAAGCTCAAATCTGCCACAGTTTTGGTAACGGGTGTGGGCGGATTGGGTGGCACGGCTGCTCTCTACCTTGCCGTTGCGGGTATTGGCAAACTCATTCTCGTGCGTGGCGGCGAGTTGCGCCTCGATGACATGAATCGTCAAGTCCTGATGACCGATGATTGGGTTGGGAGTCCTCGCGTTTTCAAGGCGCAGGAAACCCTGCTTAGCATCAATCCTGATGTGGAAATTGAAGCGGTGAACGACTATGTAACTGTCGATAATGTTGATGCGCTTGTCCAGTCAGCAGATATTGCTCTCGATTGCGCCCACAACTTCACGGAACGCGATCTGCTCAATGCTGCTTGTGTGCGTTGGCGATGTCCGATGGTCGAAGCCGCGATGAACGATATGGAAGCCTATCTCACCACGATCGTTCCCCATGAAACAGGATGCCTATCTTGTTTATTTCCCGAAAAGCCCGATTGGGATCGGCGCGGTTTTGGGGTTCTCGGTGCGGTGTCAGGGACTTTAGCCTGTTTAACGGCTTTAGAAGCAATTAAATTCTTAACAGGATTTAGTTCACCATTGCTATCGCAGCTTTTGACGATGGATCTAGGACGCTTGGAATTTGCCAAACGACATACCTATCTTGATCCCGATTGCCCCGTATGCGGACAGCAGCGCAACAAGCGATCGCCAGTTGCATCGACTAAGAAAGTAACCAGCCAGCGTATTCGTTCTTTCACAAAACTGCTATCCCGAACTTCTTCTCATTATTAGGACGTGCGGTGCTTTACATCGCACTCCCTAAAACTCAACAAAGTTTCAAGGAGATTCCTATGTCCATTATTCTTACGGAAAAAGCTGAATTAAGATTACGCACTTTCCTCAGAGGTTCCAGCGATCGCGCCGTGCCTGACAAGGGCATCCGTCTGGGTGTCAAAGATGGTGGCTGTAACGGGTATCAATATACGCTCGACATCACCAACAAGCAAAAGCCTGATGACATTGTGGAACAACTCGGCAAGGTTCGCGTTTACATTGATTCTCAAAGCGCCCCTTTACTCAATGGGGTAGTAGTCGATTATGTTGACGGCTTGCTAGAGAGTGGCTTCAAGTTTGAGAACCCCAATGCCACAGGTTCCTGCGGCTGTGGTCAATCTTTTCAAGCTGGCAACTGCACCCCTGCGGCTGTACCTTGCATCTAGCAATTCCCCCTGTAGGGGCAATCCCCCCGTGGTTGCCCAAATCCCTACGGGGTAGGCACTACGGGGTAGGCACTACGGGGTAGGCACTACGGGGTAGGCACGGGGGCGCTACCCCTACATAAATCTAAATTATTGCAATCATTACGGAGGTATTAAATATGGCTACATACAATGTGCGACTGTACAACAAGAAGAGACAGATCGACGTAACCATTCCCGTTGACGAAGAGACAACTATCCTACGCGCCGCAGAAGATGCTGATATCGAACTGCCATCATCCTGTAATGCAGGATCTTGTTCTAGTTGTGTCGGCAAACTGGACTCAGGCACTATCGACCAATCCGATCAGAATTTTCTTGATGACGAGCAAGTAGAGAAAGGATTTGTTCTTCTTTGCGTGGCTTATCCCCGTTCTGACTGCACGATTCGGACACATCAAGAAGCTTATCTAGTTTAGAAATCATTTAGAATTTGGAGAAATCTCAATCATGGCAACTTTAACTGGCTTAACCTTTGGTGGCAATGAATGGCTCCCAAAATTTGTACAAGCGATCGATCCCCATAAATGTATTGGTTGCGCTCGATGCTTCAAAGTCTGCGGGCGCGGCGTTCTCGGACTAATGGGCATGAATGACGAAGGCGAATTTGTGGATGATGAAGATGATGATGAAATCGAGAAGAAGGTAATGACGATCGCTAATGCTGCTAACTGCATTGGCTGTGAAGCTTGTTCGCGAGTTTGTCCAAAAAACTGCTACACCCACGCACCTTTAGCAATGGCGATCGCCTGATAACTAGACAAGGGGCTTCAGCCCCTTGTCTGCCTAAAACCATCCTCAATTACCATGCTCGATTATGATTAGTCTTTCTTTCCACCGCATGAATAGCAAAGATTGGATTGTCACCGATGACGGACATTGCGAATCTCGCCCTGCTTCTAGGGAGTGGGACTTAATTAGGGACAAATATTATTTCCATGAGTTCCTAACTGAGATTATCAATTTGCTGCGGAACATTTCCAATGAGGAAGACGAATGGGATTATTTGCCGCAAATTCGGATGCGTGTTAGGCAGTTGGCGATCAATTCCTACTGGTTGCACACTCAATATCCAGAACCTTCTCCAAAAACTGGCATGGCAACGCGGACTTTATACAATGAGATTGGTTATCCGCTCACCGTACAGACCGCAACCTTTGCACCCAACATCTCCTCAAATATCCATAATCACGGTACATGGGGAGTGATCGCGGTTCTCAAGGGACAGGAGAAACATACCTTCTGGAAGCGTGTTGACGATCCGCAGTTTCCAGACAAAATCGAGATGGTGGGCGAGAAGATTCTCAAGGCGGGCGAAATCATTAGTTTTACGCCCCTTGCGATTCATCAAGTCACCGCCATTGGCAATGAACCCGCCTTTAGCTTCACTATGTATGGCGATCTGCTACCGCGATCGCGTTTCATTTTTGACACGACCAAACACACTGCAAAACCCTTCTAAGTTCGCTTGTTGTCGCATTGAGACAGTAAGCGAACCATTACAAACTATTAATTGGTAATTCGTAATTGATTAGAGTGATGTGAAAATGTCAGGTAATAATAGAGCAATCGAAATTCAAGACTTAACTGGATTAAGTGCGGGACATTTTGCGGATTTAATTCGTCTCACCCAATTAATCTTCGATCCAACTGGAGGACTGCCGCACAAAACCGTTGATGTGGATTGGAAAATGCTTGGTATTTCTAAAGGTGTTGCCAATAATCTCTGGAAGCTTGGCAAAAAATATCAATACACTACTCCCTATATTCCTATTGATGTGGTTTGGGAGCAGTTAACTCCTGAATCTCGTAATTGGATGATGGAGAACAAACGCAATCTCTGGAAATTAGAAGAATACTTTCCCGCTAGGGATGAGGATTAAATGACTACAACTACAGCACAAACTCAAGAGCAGTCGGATCGTGAAAACTTGTATGCCGCTTTGATTGACAAATTATGTCAATGTCCATCTGGAGAAGAGCCTGAAATACTTGATGCCCATAGCGATCTTCTAGATGCAGGATTGGTCAAAATGCTGGCTAAAGTGGCTACTTATTATGCTCATCACGACAATCAGGACGCGGCAAAATTTTTAATCCATGTAGCAAGAGAGTTGTCGAAACAATTGCAAATTACGAATTGATAATTACGAATTACGAATTACGAATTGTAGAGTTTAATTCGTAATTCGTAATTGATTATTTAAGGAGCTTATGCCCCTTGTTTTTGGTGGATATTTAAGGTTTTTGATAATTATATTTATTGCTATTTTCAATACAGAATATAGTTAAGAAATGTAGTAAAAAATGCAAAATTCTCTTCAGAAGAATTAAACTAAATGATGTCGTTAATAAGGGTCAGCTTTTATGTTAAAAGCATCTGATATCATGACTCAAGAGGTCGTCCTCGTTCATGGTTCTGCCTTTTATGTTAAAAGCATCTGATATCATGACTCAAGAGGTCGTCCTCGTTCATGGTTCTGCAACCGTTGCTGAGGCGATCAAGTTGATGAGGCTGAAGGGTGTTCGGACATTGATTGTAGATATCCGTTCTTATGAGGATGCCTATGGAATTGTGACGCAAACTGACATCGTTTATAAGGTGGTTGCCTATGGAAAAGATCCAGCCGCCATGCGGGTTTACGAGATCATGACTAAGCCCTGTATTTCCGTCAATCCTGATCTAGGGGTGGAGTATGTGGCGCGTTTGTTCGCTAATACTGGTATCCGCATTGCGCCTGTAATTCGGGAAGGTGTGTTGGGAACAATTTCTCTGACTGATATCCTGAATAAGGGAGATTTCCTAGAGAAGCCCAAAGTGGTTATAGCTCGGAAGGAGTTGTCCCGTGCGATCGAGGAAGCGAAATCTATCTGTGCTGGTCCTGGAATTACCTCCAAGGAATGTGCGGCAGCTTGGGCTTTGGTTGAAGAGATTGAAGCGGAAATGATTTACCAAAGTGGTGCTGATGTACCTGACAAAACGGCATTCCAGATTTACTGCGATGAGCATCCTAAAATTTTCCAAGTTCTTGGCACTGGACAGCTAGTTGGTAGCGGGGCTGGCACTGGACAGCTAGTTGGTAGCGGGGCTGCGCGTTAGTCTGTATGACTGTTTAAGATTAACTTAGAGAGAGCTAAACATCTAGTTGACTGGCTCTCTCTATTTTTAAGATTTTTGACGCGCAAGTAACCAAGGCATTAGGGCAAACAGAATCAGTATGGCATAATATACAGTGCCAGAGATGGGATCACGACTTATAAGTACTTCAGGAATCGATACTCCGCGTAGCCCAACTCCAAGGGCTATTTCCGCAGTTAGCAAAAAAATCAGCGCCAGGAATCCAATTTTCAATTTTGTGAAAATATTGTCTGCGTTTGCAAAATGTTGATTGATCCAATGGGCGGATAGAAGAATTGCGATAAACATCGGTAGCATTTCTATTAGTTCGGCAGTTCTCACACCTATTTTAGGAACAATCCAAAGTACGCGGATAGTTCCCAGCATAAATCCTGTGCCGAAGACCATGATGAAGTATGCTAGTGCTGGCTTTAAGGTATTCATATTCAGAAAAAAGTGGTGTAGTTATTATCCTAGGATAAATCAATGATTGATTCTTCTGAAAAAAGTACAGTTGACCGTGATTGGTCGGCATATTATCAAGCTGTGGCAGGTCGTCCACCTCGCGATACTTTATTAAAGGCACTTGATCTCTTTGATTTAGAGAAATCGACCAAATCATCTCGATTTGCTGTCGATCTTGGTTGTGGTGATGGGCGCGATACGGTGGAACTGCTCCATCGCGGATGGCAAGTATTGGCGATTGATGGTAATGAAGAGGCGATCGCTAAACTATACGATCACAAGGATGTTGATTCAACATGGTTAGAAACTCAGGTGATGCGCTTTGAATCCCTGATCCTGCCAAATTCTATCAACTTAATTAATTCTAGCTTCGCATTACCCTTTTGCCATCCAGAAGATTTTCCTAAGTTGTGGCATAAAATTATTGCATCATTGCAAATCGGGGGCAGGTTTTGCGGTCACTTATTTGGCGATCGCGACACTTGGGCAACAACTTATCCGAATATGACCCATTATTCCAAGGAAAAAGTTGAGAAGTTACTGAAATCTTTCAATGTGGAATATTTTGAAGAAGAAGAACATCAGGGGGAAACTGCTATTGGCGAACAGAAGTACTGGCATATTTTTCATATTGTAGCTAGTAAGAAGTAATCAATGCAGATAGATAAAGCTTCAGTTGTAGGATGTGTTAGCGATCGCATTGGGGGATTAAATAAAACCAGATGATGTAATCCCATATTTTTCATAACACGGGCAACGGAACCGACATTTAACGACTAAAAACCATTCAATCCGAGACTATTTGCGGACAGACCAGGATCTCACTTCTCCCAAGGTAACGGGAATCAGATAACTCACGTCAATGGTGAACAGATATACTTTTTTAGCTCTTAGTCCGCGATCGGGATCAAAGAATTTTAGTTTGATATCCCAACAATCACTGTTAATACGGCAAAAAGGACTTTTTTCGACTTCGATGGTGTCTAATTCCATGCCCGTAGAAATTGCTTGGGCAAAACTAGAAGCCGCTTGAAAAGCATTAGTCGCCGCAAAATTCAGAGCGCGATCCTTAGCCGTTTGTCCTACGTTTTGCAGATCAAAGTAAACTCGTTTCAGAAAACTACTCAGCGATCGACGCATTTCAATCTCGTCTGCATCAGCCAGTTCTTCCGAAAGGATTTGTAACGCCGCATCTACTAAGCCGTTAACTTTCCAACCGTACATTCCTCGTACATTATTGACGGTAATAACAGGGATCTCTTGACCTGAAAAAAGTTCGATCTTTTTATCCGTTAATTGTCCTGGAATACTTACCCGTTCAATGAAATTATCACTGTCTTCAGGTTCTATTTGACCTGCTAACATTAATTGCAACATCTCATAAACATCGGCGGCAAATCCTCCCTTAACTTCGATCGCATAAATGGGATTCAGTTCTTGGTTAATTGTCCAGATTAAGGATTTATGTTCTGAAGGATTTGCGGCTAAATAATTCACCAATTGACGAGCATCATAGGGATTGGCTGGTGTTGTTGTACCGTCAATTTCGATCGCTGGCATTAACTGTTTAAAACTGTCCCGTCGAGTCTCACTACCAAAATCATAGCCGATACTTCCTAACACATAAACCCGTTTAGAAGCCGCACTAGTGGTAATTCCTTGAACAGCTTGACTAGCATTAACAGGAGCGACAGAAACATTAATAGAATGATTACTAGGAATTACATCATCTACAGTTGCTAATGACTTATTAATAGAATTTTCTGTTCTTTTAAGAGGACTAATGCTGTTATTAGGAACATTAATTATTGAAGAAATAATTCTAGGGCTTTCAATAGTCGCCAAACTTTTACCTGTCAGTAATTGATAGGCTCCTGGAATATTCAACTTACCTAATAAACAACGTTCGGGTTCTTCAACTTCTTTGGGATCACAGGGAATCGCACTCTTTAAAATCGCTTGACGGACTTTTTCCGCATTCGGTTTTTCGCCTCGTTGCAATTGCAAACTCATTAATAAAGCTGAAATTCCTGTCACAATCGGAGCCGCACAACTGGTTCCTTTTTCTCGAATTGGCTCATCGGTTCCTGGGGTTGCCCCAAGAATATTTTCCCCATTAGCCATCACTCCTTTATGTTGATAGTCACCACCATAATTACTAAATTTAAAGGGCTGACCATCATCACGCATTGCTCCTACTGTTAAAACATCGGGCAAAATCGCAGGAATACACCAACATTCACCTTTATCATTACCGCCAGGCGCGACAATTAAAATGTTACTATCCTGGCATTGTTTAACCGCACGGGCAAAGATGTCTTGAGCCATGCCCGATTGCGTGGGATGACAAGCCGCAATATGAATAATATTTACCTCTGCTTTTAAAGCCTCGTTAATGGCATGGGTAAGGTTAACAAAGGAAATAAAATTGTTGTCAGCAAAGGAAATCGGGATATTAATCGCTGTGCAATTAGGAGCGATGCCAGGGACAGGGGAGCCATGTTGTCCTAAAATTGTACTGGCAATATGGGTGGCATGACCAGATAAATCAATACGCTTTTTAATGTCTTCAGGGAAATCTTTAAAAAAAGCTTCACGTTCTTTTTTTGCTTCTTCTTTGTCTTGGTCTGGGTCTTGCTCTTTTTTAGCTTTTTGTGCTTGATTAAAATCAGTAGATAATTTTAAGTAATGATAATATTCGTCATTGAGTTCAATATCTACAGCCCAATAGGGTTTAAATTGACTAATATTCGCCCCTCGAAAGCAAGCACGTTCTAAGTCGGCGGCTCCGTCCAGAATGGCGATTTTAATTCGACGATCGCCTTGGGTAATGTGCCAAAGTTCAGGGATTCCAGGTATGTCAATGAGATCAGGCATAATGCACGATTGTTGTCCTAATGTTGTTAAGGAAAGTATTCAAGATGATTGCTCTTTAATCCAGAAGAGATCGCCTTCTACAAACAAAAAAGCGATCTCCTCTAAGATTTAAGCGTAGCAAATAAGATCACTCCGCATCATCACCCGAAAAAGGATTACCTCGTTTGCCGATTTTCACCAACTCACCAGTACGTTGATCGATGATCACCAAATTCTACCACGACGGAACGGGGGATCAACTTCTGGAAGTGCTGCTCGTTCTTGGACTACTTGGTGCGCCCAAAAGCCATAATCAGACAAACCCGTAGTTAAAGTATCCTGACAGAATTTATACTTAGCAAGTTTTTTCTTTTGAGAGCGATTACTCGGTGTCGTTATGCGATCGCCACTCGCTTTGGGTGTAGTCTCTGGTGTTTTTTCTGTAGCCATAATCAAAATAATTCCTATTCATTTATTTACGAGGCATTTACGAGGCTTAAAGTCCCCCAGTATTGGGGGATTTAGAGAGCTAGTTAAGGTTAAACAGAAAACCCAAGACTTGTGTGTAAACAGTCGTTTTTTAAGGGGAGTCAGGTGGAATCAAACCCTAAAAAGCACATCGGCAACCAGAAGACTTAAGTTGCTGATAACTACGATTAGCAAAAGCCGCAGGATCATTGTAATTCGCACCATGTAATAACTTCATGCGAATACTGAGCAATTCATCAACAGTACCGTGAACCACATCAACTGAACGATGGGGATAAATTACATCAGGTCTTTTAACAGGCGGAGACAAATTAGGTAATCTCATAGTTTTAATTAGTAAGCACTAGACCAAGAACGAACTTCACCCAAAGTAACAGGAATTGTGTCACTTACATCAATCGTAAAGCGATAAATCTTTTTCGCACGACGGCTATTTTCGGGATCAAAGAATTTTAGTTTAACATCCCAACAATCGCTATCTAAACGACAGAAAGGACTTTTCTCTACATTGATACTATCTAGCTCATAACCTGCACCCACCGCTTGAGCAAAGGTAGAAGCTGCCTGGAACGCATTGGTAGAAGCAAAGTTTAAGGCGCGATCTTGGGAAGTTGTGCCTAAATTGCGTAAATCATAATAAATACGATTCAAGAAGCTGCTTAAAGTACGACGGATGGCATCTTCATTGGTATCGTTAGATTGTTCCTGTACAGAAGCGATCGCCGCAGTAACGAGAGTGTTAACTTTCCAACCGTACAAACCGCGTGTATTATTAATCTCAATCACGGGAACGACTTGACCAGAGAAAAGCTTAACACTGCGACCCGTCAAAACCCCAGGAATACTCACACGCTGAACAAAATTGGGATCGGTTTCCGCTTGAATTTGACCGTCTAAAAGTCCCTGTAAAACTTCATAAACATCACGGGAAAAACCGCCAACGGGTTCGATCGCATAGATAGGAGTCAATTCTAAATTTAATGTCCAAATTAAAGCCTTAGCTTCGGGTAAATTTTCTGCTAAATAATCCACCATCTGACGAGCATCGTAGGGGTTAGCAGGAATCATTGTTCCTTCAACAGTAATCCCTGGCATTAACTGTTTAAAGGAATCTCTACGAGCTTCTGAACCAAAATCATAGCCTAAAACACCAAGGGCATAAGCTAAATTTTTGCCTTCAAGTTCACTGGGAGCTTCGCTGGCGGTAACAAAATTTGAGGTACGGTTTGGCATGGTGGGTTGGTTTGTAGTTTGTTGAGGGAATGAGAGAAGATTAATTGGAGTTTGGGTAGTTACAGATGCAACGACTTCATCAGGTTTGATTTCTGATGCTGTTTCTAGTTGATTATCCAATTCAGACTCGTTAGTTTGAGTATCTTGGCAACCACAACCAGAAGCTTCTACGCTTTCTAATTCTAATTCTTCGGACATTGTTTCTCCTATTAAGTATTCTATCGCATCAAGGATGTTTAATTTGCCCATTAAACATCGACTTTGATCATCGGTGTCTTTAGGATTACAGGGTGTAGCACTTTGTAAAAGAGCATTTCTAACTTTTTGAGGATCAGGTTTTTCTCCTCTTTTAATTTGCAAACTCAGTAATAAAGCCGCCACTCCACTCACAATAGGAGTCGCAAAACTTGTACCACTTAAGCGAGTTGTACCACCGCCTGATTTAGCTCCTAAAATATCTTTTCCAGGAGCAAGAATACCTTGCTTTTGGTATGCTTCGCCCCAGTTACTAAAATCAACGGGTTTACCCTGATCATCCATTGCTCCCACTGCTAAAACGGTGGGCAAAGATGCGGGGACGTGCAAACATTCACAGCCATCATTTCCCGTTGCCGCTATTAGCAATACGTTGTTTTCTTGGCATAATTGAATGGCTTTTTCTAGCCAAGTATCTGCTTCCCCTTCATCTGTTAATTGTCCCGCACTAACATTAATAATATTAGCACCGTTATTAACAGCTTGTTCGATCGCACGGGATAAGTCCAATTGCGATAATTTCAAGCTTTCATCGGCAAAAACGGGAATAATTAAGCCTCGACATTGGGGCGCAATTCCTGTTACTGGTGAATCATGTTGACCGAATATAATACTAGCCACATGAGTCCCATGTGCTGACATAGAGCCAACATAGAGCCATTTTGGTTGGCTTCTCCTGAGACTAAGCTAGGGAGTCGGGTGAGGTCTGCACCGTCGAAACAGGGGTGATTTTGGTCAACGATACCATCGAGTACAGCAACACAAATTTTAGGATCACCTCTAGTTTCTGTCCATAGTTTTTTTAGTCCAGGAATGTTAGTCATTATAAAAAGTATAACTCCTATTATCAATTAATGAAAGCTTTACTATAATAAAGATTAATATTTTCAATCCTTCCTGCTATCAATTCAGATTCAGATAATGCTACCCACATTTTTTCCCCTCCCTGTTGTTGTAAATAAAAATCATGTACTCGACGAGCAGCATCATTGACGGGAAAATAATTGAGAAACTCTTGGCAATTTTCTAAATGATAATACAAGACATTTGTTTCATTAGTTTGACTGATACCAAGTCCCATCATTGTAGAGATAGCCAAAGGTTTAAGAGCCGCAGGTGAAAGTATTTCCTCTAGCAACTTGCGGACTTTTATTTGCTTAAACTCCTCTCTTTTAACTTCAGGATAAAGCTCTATGGCACTGCGACCATCTAAATAAAAATCAAACCCAATATGTAAGGTATCGTAACGTAATATTCTCTCTAATACTGGATTATCCCCCTGTAATTGTTTAGCTATTGCCACCTTTTCAGGATAATCTCCAATGCGGATAAATAGTTTTAACCGTGACTCACTAAGTTCACTGCGTAAATCAACTCCAGTTAAAATTGTTTGGACTTTACTAAAGTCAAAATCATTGCCTAAAAATTGCTGAAGAAGTTCATAGTTAAGATGGACTTCAACTCTTGCTTCGACTTGGTTAAAAAAATTGAGTACGGCGTTCAGATTATGAACATATTGCTTATCTGAAAACTGAAGATCAAAACGAGCAGGATAAATGATGTCTTTCTTGATTTTACAGGAACATTCAATCAGACAATCTCTTGTTGTTTCCACAAATTGTTCAAAAATATCCAAAGGATAAAAATATTCGATTTCAAACGCATTTTTATGTGCGCCAATGTAATCTAATTTTTTATGATTATCAATCATGGATTTTATTATATCTTATTTATTTAGCCTAGAGGTTCTAACACTCATCCCCAAAAATCTAAGTCTCGTCTTGTTCAAACCCCTTGCCTGGTATCCGAAAACCGTGCGCCCTGGCAGTTAGAAAAAGATTTTTGAGGTTTTTTGAGGTAAGTGTTAGAATCACGGGGATTACTCCGCATCGTCGCCCGCAAAAGGAATCATTATGCCGCGATTGTCAATACCATAATGTGCGGGTGTCAGACCTGTACCACCCTCAGAGGAAGTGGTGTTGATTTCACGTTGTACGGGTGCGGCTTGTTGGGGTTTGAGGTTTTTCTTGGTCATGGTTTGTTTCTCCACATTTAACTTAGTTGGACTGAGCCAACCCTACACTGCATTACTCATTGTCAAGAGTTTCGTAACAATTCTTAACCAAATATGTTTTCTGGTGAGATTCTGTCTAAAATTAACGACAAAATACTCACCTCCAAAACTAAAAAACTTTTGAGATTTTTTAAAGTTAACGTTAAGATTAAGGGGACTACTCCGCGTCGTCGCCCGCAAAAGGATTGCTTTGGTTTCCCAGCACGCTAAAGAGGGGCATCAGCAAAAGGATTGCTTTGGTTTCCCAGCACGCTAAAGAGGGGCATCAGCCCTGTACTATCCTCGGAGGAGGTGGTATTAATTTCCCGTTGTACGGGAGCAGATTGTTGGGGTTTGAGGTTTTTCTTAGTCATGGTTTTGTTTCTCCACAAAAGTTAAATTAAAGAACTTGCAATGGTAGGGGTGCAAGGCGTTCAGTGAGTTTATCGAACTGCTTGCACCCAAAGGTCTTTGTCTCAGCCTATACAAGGGAAGGGCGTATGCCATACGCCCCTACGAAAACAGGATTACTCCGCATCGTCGCCCGCAAAAGGAAACACACCGTGTTGCTCCCAAATGAAATGGGGTGTCAGCCCTGTACCACCCTCTGATGAGGAAGTAGTATTGATTTCCCGTTGTACGGGAGCAGCTTGTTGGGGTTTGAGGTTTTTCTTAGTCATGGTTTGTTTCTCCACAAAAGTTAGATTAAAGAATTTGCAATGGTAGGGGTGCAAGGTGTTCAGTGAGTTTATCGAACTGCTTGCACCCCAAGGTCTTTGTCTCAGCCTATACAAGGGAAGGGCGTATGGCATACGCCCCTGCGAAAACGGGATTACTCCGCATCGTCGCCCGCAAAAGGAGATTGTTGCCCCAAGGATCGATGGGCCGTTAGGGGTGTCATCCCTGTACCACCCTCAGAGGAAGTGGTATTGATTTCCCGTTGTACGGGTGCGGCTTGTTGGGGTTTGAGGTTTTTCTTGGTCATGGTTTGTTTCTCCACAAAAGTTAAATTAAAGAATTTGCAATGGTAGGGGTGTAAGGATTGCACCCAAAGGTATTTGTCTCAGCCTATACAAGGGAAGGGCGTATGCCATACGCCCCTACGAAAACAGGATTACTCCGCATCGTCGCCCGCAAAAGGATTGCTTTGGTTTCCCAGCACGCTAAAGAGGGGCATCAGCCCTCAAAAGGATTGCTTTGGTTTCCCAGCACGCTAAAGAGGGGCATCAGCCCTGTACTATCCTCGGAGGAGGTGGTATTAATTTCCCGTTGTACAGGTGCGGCTTGTTGGGGTTTGAGGTTTTTCTTAGTCATGCTTTTGTGTCTCCACATTTAATAAGAGGGTTGTGAGTCAATTCGTTGATGCGAACCGTGCGCCTTGGCAAGTAGAAAAAGACTTTTGACACTTTTTGAGGTAAGTGTTAGGACGAAAGGGATTACTCCGCGTCGTCGCCAGCAAAAGGCATGATTCCTGGAATGACCATCAGGGGTGTAATCCCCGCAGTACCACACTCAGAGGAAGTGGTATTGATTTCCCGTTGTACGGGTGCGGCTTGTTGGGGTTTGAGGTTTTTCTTAGTCATGGTTTTGTGTCTCCACATTTTAATGATTTGGACTTCCACATTCTCAACCAGCATATCTTGGATGAATGATTGTCAAGATCCTCGCAACAATTTTTAACCGAATATTGTGGATGAGATTCTGTCTGTGTGGGGTAGTGGTAAAATGGACTAGGTAAAAGGGCAGATTTTGCGGTCACTTATTTGGCGATCGCGACACTTGGGCAACAACTTATCCGAATATGACCCATTATTCCAAGAAAAAAGTTGAGAAGCTACTGAAATCTTTCAATGTGGAATATTTTGAAGAAGAAGAACATCATGGCGAAACTGCTATTGGCGAACAGAAGTACTGGCATATTTTTCATGTTGTAGCTTGCAAGAGATGAAGACAAGTCCCTATTGTCACCAAATGGAAATATAATTCATGCAAGATAAATAGATTTAGTTTGAAATATTTAAAACGAAAAACATGAAAATCAGCGCTCATAATTCTTTAAAAGGTGTGGTGAAGAAGGTCAAAATTGGTCATGTCAGCGCCGAAGTATCTGTGGAGATTGTGGCTGGGATCGTAATAACAGCAGTGATCACAAGGTCTTCGGCAGAGAATCTAGAATTAGAAGAAGGGAAAGAAGCTTACGTGGTGATTAAGTCATCAGATGTAATGGTGGCGATCGATTAGTTAATCGTAGATTGCCAAAAATCAGATGGCTAAATATATAGCCCTATACCTATGTATAAG
>JFJP01002068.1_pt1 | contig 15447 bp, 13 predicted proteins | sample 431651 | NCBI WGS metagenome assembly JFJP01 (sample SAMN02602958, study PRJNA72255) | Microbial mat metagenome, whole genome shotgun sequencing project. | biome: fresh water; feature: sink hole; material: water; isolation source: purple microbial (photo- and chemosynthetic) mats found in... | reverse complement strand
GCGTTGTGAAGGGTCGACATGCGCCATCAGGTTGAGGACCCGATGCCGTTCGATGACCCGCTGCCGGACATTGACAGCGATGTCGTGGCCGGCTTCGACGGTCTGCATGGCATTTACCTCGATATGCGCGTCGACGATAATCAGATCGCCCATCTTGCGCGTGCGCAGGTCGTGGGTGCCGAGCACACCGGGGGTTTCGAGAATGGTCTGGCGAATAGCCTGGACTTCTTTTTCATCGGCAGAACGGTCCATCAGGTCGTGCAGGGCGTCCCAGCCGAACTCCAAACCCATCTTGCTGACCATCAGGCCGACGATCAGTGCAGCAATCGGGTCCAGGATCGGGTAGCCCAAAAGATTGCCGATAATGCCGAGTCCGACGACTAGCGACGATGCAGCGTCGGAGCGGGCGTGCCAGGCATTGGCAATCAGCATGCTGGATTTGACCCGCTTGGCCACCGCCAGCATGTAGCGGAACAGAAGTTCCTTGGCGAGCAACGCACCGGCGGCGACCCACAGTGCGAGGATGTGCACCGTCTGGATGCTGGCTGGAGCCTGAAGTTTTGTGAACGCCGACCACAGCATGCCAACGCCGACGGCCAGCAAGAGCACGCCGAGCACGAGGGAAGCAGCCGTCTCAAAACGGTGGTGACCGTATGGATGGGCCTCGTCTGCTTCCTTCTTGCTGTGGTGATTGGCGAAGAGAACGACAAAATCAGCGACCAGATCGGACAGCGAGTGGATGCCGTCGGCAACCAGACCCTGTGACTTGGCAAAAATACCGACCACAATCTGCAGGATCGTCAGGACAAGGTTAACGCCGACGCTGACCCAGGTACTCCTCGACGCGGCCGCTGCACGTTGGGCGATACGCGTCTCCGCGTCATGGGAATCATCATCAATATCCGAGAACTGCAATTGATCAATCCTTTTCTCAGGGTGGTGAAATTCAATACTGGCAGCGATGGTGTGCACAGCCCCAGTAAACGGCAAGATGCTAAACTTGGCATGCACAGAGCAGATTCAATTTAACACCAAAACCTGATCGTACAAAACCTCGTTCGGACGCACTGGATGAGGTTCCAGTCCTGAATAATTCTTCGTTGTCTCTCCCTTCGATGCTTCTTTCTTCTCGCCGCACTCTGGTGTCGGCTTTGATTGTTTCCTTGCTGATCCATGCCGTGATTCTGCTGCGCGTGGTCGGCTTGTCGCCGGTGCAGTTCGATATGCCGGCAACGACGATCAATGTGGTGGTACGTAAGGAGAGTCGCGGTGCACCATCAAAACCGGTTAGTGCGCCAGCTGCAAAACTTGCGGCGGAACCCGTCAAGCCAGCATCGCCGGTCGTCCGCAATGTTGCGCCACCACGGATTGTTGTTCCCGAGTCTTCTTCAAGTATTGCCTCTGTAGCGCCCCTTATCCAGTCAGAAGCACGTGATACGAGTTCGCACGCGCCGGTTGTTTCGCCGGCTCCTCCGGTTGTTAGCGGTGTGTCAAAGGCGGTGGCTGTGCCGGCTCCAGTGCAAGAGAGCGTCAGTGCCGATGATCTTCGTCAGTATCGTCTGTCTTTGGCAACGGCGGCAAAGCGCTTCAAGCGTTATCCCGCCCTGGCCCGGGAACGCGGTTGGGAGGGTACGGTCGACGTAGCACTCAATGGTGATGCGCTGCTTCCAGATCCGGAAATAGTGCTGCTTCGTTCGAGTGGCCGTACGCTTCTTGATGAGCAGGCGCTGGCGATGCTGACGCAGGCAGCGCGTGTAACGATGGTGCCCGAAGGGATGCGAGGGCGGAATTTCCGGGTTCAGCTGACGATGGAATTCAGTCTGGAAAACGATCAGTAGCCGTCTGGTGGCGCCAGATCGTCCTCATGGAAGCGGAAATGGCCAGCTCGGCGATCCGCAAAGTAGCTCTTTAGGCATAGCGTGACGCTACGGAAGGCCAGTTCATTCCACGGGATGTCGGCTTCAGAAAACAGGGCGGTTTCCAGACTTTCGCTACCGGCGGCAAAGTCGGTATCGAGTAGCTGTCCGCGATAGAACAGGTGAACCTGGCTGATGTGCGGGATGTTCACCAGCGAGAAAAGCTCGTCAATGGCAATTCGTGCGCAGGCCTCTTCAAACGTTTCTCGCAAGGCGGCCTGTGTAGTCGATTCGCCGTTTTCCATGAATCCGGCAGGCAGCGTCCATAGTCCGTAGCGCGGTTCGATGGCGCGGCGACAGAGCAGGATATCGCCCTTCCATTCGGCAACGCAGCCGACAACGAGCTTCGGGTTCAGGTAATGAATCGTTTCGCAGCGCGGGCAAACGTGGCGCGGCAGGGAATCGCCCACCGGAATGCGGAATTCAACCGGTGCCCCGCACTGGGTACAGTAGTTCATGAGGAAGAGCCATTGTTCATCGGTTCGATTCTATACGATAAGCCGCAGGCGAAAAATATTGCCCAAGCACGGTGTCGTGAGTTTTTTTTCCCCACGGGACATCATCCCGCTACAATATTCCTCGGTAATCGGTATTCATGACCCGGCGCACCTAGGGCGCGGCATGACAGGGAGAGGTTGAATGTTTCTAATCGTCGGCTACGTCGTCATTCTGGTTTCGGCTCTTGGAACCTATTCGGTTCACGGCAGCTTGGCGGCTTTGTGGGTGCCGCTTGAGTATATCGCCATCGTTGGCTTGACTATCGGCGGCTTTGTGGCCGGTAACGATATCAAGATCATCAAGCTGACCATCGGTGCGCTGCCCGGCCTTTTCAAAGGTTCAAAATTTACCAAGGTGCTCTACGTTGACCTGTTGGCCATGTTGTTCGAAGTGTTGGCCAAAGTGCGAAAGGAGGGCTTGATGTCGATTGAGAACGATGTCGAGAATCCTCACGACAGCCCTATTTTTGGGAAATATCCTGCGCTGTCGAGTGATCATCATGTGATGGAATTCATCACCGACTACTTGCGCATGATGGTCGGTGGCAATCTCAATGCGCTTGAAATCGAAAATCTGATGGATATCGAGATCGAGACTCATCACCACGAAGTCATGATCCCCGGTCACATCATGGCCAAGGTGGGGGATGCAACGCCGGCTTTCGGTATTGTTGTGGCGGTGATGGGCGTGGTGAACGTCATGGGGTCGGTCGGCGAGCCGCCGGCGGTTCTTGGCAAGATGATCGGTGGCGCGCTGGTTGGAACGTTTCTTGGTATTCTGATTGCGTATGGTTTTGTTTCTCCCGTCGCCTCTCTGCTGGAGCAGAAGGCTGAAGAAGGCTCAAAAATATATCAGGTCATCAAGGTTGTTTTGTTGGCGTCGATGTCGGGTTATGCGCCGCAGGTCGCCGTCGAGTTTGGCCGGAAGGTGCTCAGCTCCGGTGTGCGTCCGACCTTCAGCGAGCTTGAAATGGAATTGAAGGCGCGTAAAGGCAAGTAGCGGCCTGACAAGGATTCAGAATGAGCGACGACGTACGTCCCATAGTCATCAAGCGCATCAAGAAGGTGGCGGGCGGCCATCATGGCGGGGCATGGAAAATTGCCTATGCCGACTTCGTGACCGCGATGATGGCGTTCTTCCTGCTCATGTGGCTGCTTGGCTCGACGGCGAATGGTGATCTCAAGGGAATTGCAGATTTTTTCCAGAATCCGCTCAAGATTGCCATGTCGGGCGGTTCAGGAGCGGGTGACGCGACAAGCATCCTGAAAGGCGGCGGGAAGGATTTGACTAGCAGTTCCGGTCAGGTCAAGAGTGGTGAGGTGGAAGCAAAGAAAAAGGGCGTTACGATCCGTGAGGCGCAGTCGGAGCAGCGCAAGGCGTTTGAGCAGCTTGAGAAAGCGAGGCTCAACGGCCTCAAGCAAGACATCGAAAAGCTCATCGAAGGTAATTCGATTCTTCGGCAATTCAAAAATCAGATGCTGATTGAAGTGACGCCGGAAGGCCTCCGCATTCAGATCATCGACGAGAAGAATCGTCCGATGTTCGATACCAGCAGCGCCGAGCTCAAGCCATACTCCAAGGTGATCCTCCGCGAAATCGGGAGGGCGCTCAATGCGGTGCCGAACAAGGTCAGTTTTGCCGGGCACACCGATGCGGCGCAGTTTGGTGGGGGCGAAAAGGGATTCTCGAATTGGGAACTCTCGGCGAACCGGGCCAACGCTTCGCGTCGTGAAATGATCGCCGGCGGGATGGACGAAAACAAGGTGTTGCGCGTGGTCGGTTTGTCCTCGACAGTATTGTTCGACAAGAACGACCCTTTGAGTTCGGCAAATCGACGGATCAATATTGTGGTGCTGAACAAGCGTACGGAAGAAGCTATTCTGCAGGAGGACGGAAATGCGACCGTCGACCTTGGCGACAGCGAAGGGGCAGAGGTTTTGACATCGCCAGATCAGCCCGACGCCAAGAAATGAAGTACCGTGTTGCACTGAAAGAATAACGGAGGTCGATCAGTGATCGAACAAAAGCACACTTGGAATATTGCTGCGCCAGCGCTCCGTGACAGCAGTGACCGCGAGTTTTCTTTTACGTCCGCCGATTTCGAGCGAGTACGCAAGCTAATCTACGAGCACGCTGGAATTTCACTCTCGCCCGCCAAGCAGGATATGGTTTATAGCCGCCTGGCTCGCCGTTTGCGCGAAACACGCCTGAAATCCTTTGGCGACTATCTGGCGCTTCTTGAGCGAGGCGACAAAGGCGAATGGGAGAAGTTTGTCAATTCTCTGACCACCAATCTCACCTCCTTTTTTCGTGAGCCACACCATTTTCCGATTCTTGGTGCGCACCTGAAAAAGCTCCAGGGAAAATCACCGATCAAGATCTGGTGTTCCGCAGCATCGACCGGAGAGGAGCCTTACAGCATTGCCATGACCGTGGTCGAGACCTTTGGCAGTTTCAACACACCGGTGTCAATTGTGGCCTCTGACCTGGATACCAATGTGCTGGCAACGGCCTCAAAGGGCTCGTATGCGCTGGATCGAGTCGACAAGATGTCGCCCGAGCGCTTGAATCGCTTCTTCACCAAAGGGACGGGCATGCAAGAGGGGCTTTTTACCGTGAAGCCCGAGTTGCGGCGCATGCTCAGCTTTCAGCGCCTGAACTTGCTGGAGCCGAACTGGGCGGTTCGAGGTCCATTCGATGCGCTTTTCTGCCGGAATGTCATGATCTATTTCGACAAACCGACACAATACAAGATCCTGTCGCGTTTCGCTCCACAGATGAGTGATGACGGCCTTCTCTTTGCCGGTCATTCAGAAAGCTTTCTGCATGCGGCAGATCTGTTCCGCTCGCAGGGGAAGACCGTCTACGAACTCGTGCCAAAGGCACGTTAGCATGGAAAAGCCGGTGACCGATAAAGGGCTGCCAGCGCGGCCGGTGGCCAGCGGCGGCCGGATTATATTCGTTGGTGCGTCAACCGGAGGGACCGAAGCGGTCAAGGTGTTTCTGCTGGGAATCCCGGCGGATTGCCCGCCGGTAATGATTGTCCAGCACATGCCCGAGTCCTTTACCGCGTCTTTCGCTGCGCGGCTGGATAGCTTGTGCAAGCCGCACGTGATCGAGGCTCAGGGTGGGGAGCCGCTGCAATCAGGCACAGTCTATGTGGCGCCCGGACATTCTCATTTGAAGATCAAGCGAGGGGCTTCTGGCTATTTGACCGAGTTGCTGAAGACGCCACCGGTTAACCGCCATCGCCCCTCGGTGGACGTCTTGTTTGACTCAGCCGCTGAAGTTGTCGGGCGCAATGCAGTTGGCGTCATTCTCACTGGCATGGGTAAAGACGGTGCATGTGGTCTGTTGCGCATGCGCCAGGCGGGTGCGCGCACGTTTGGTCAGGATGAGGCGAGTTGTGTTGTCTACGGGATGCCGCGTGAGGCGGCTATGATCGGTGCCGTTGAAGAAGTTGCTACGCTCGGCGAACTGTCCAGGCGAGTGCTTTCAGTTTTTGGCCGGCCTGGTGCATGAGACGGACGAAGTCGGGCCGAAAAGGCGGCTGGGCATTGCGAAATTTGAAGGGCTCTGTGGAAAAAAGCGGTACGATGGTCCGGCTCTTGTTTCCTTCGTGGAATAATGCTGAAATGAGCTTGGAGTATTGAATGAGCCCTAGGTTTGACGCGGCGTTGAGAGCCTGACTTGGCCGTAGATCGATGTGGTGGAATGGTGTTTGTTCGATTAAGATGCGCGTAACAGGGCGGTAGGGTTATTTTCCCAAAAAGGGAGTTTAGGTATGTCAGAACTGCTAAAAAACATTGATGCCCGTACCAAGCTCGCCGGTACCAACAAGCTGGAGATTCTGCTTTTTTCGCTTGGCACCAATTCTAGGACAGGGCGAAGAGAGACTTTCGGCATTAACGTTTTCAAGGTGCGCGAAGTCATGCGCACGCCGCCAATTACAGCTGCGCCGGAGATGCCTGCGTCGGTTGAAGGAATGGTCAGTCTGCGTGGCGTACTGGTTCCTGTTGTTGATCTGGCACGGTATGCCGGGGTGGATACCGAAACGCCGCGCGCAATCATGATTGTGACCGAGTACGCCGGTCATACGCAGGGGTTCCTGGTCGAGGGCGTCGATACCATCCTTCGCCTGGACTGGAGCCAGATGAAGGTTCCGCCAGAGATGCTGCTGGCCGAGATGGGCGGGCTGGTGACGGCGGTAACCGAGTTGCCCGATGGTCGACTGGTGATGATGATGGACGTCGAAAAGGTTCTTTCGGAAACGACTAATTACGATGAGGAAGTCGTCTATCGCAACATCAAACCACTCAATGACCCGACATTGACAGTATTTTTTGCCGACGACTCGGTGGTGGCACGCAAACAGATAACCCGTACGCTCGAAGCGATGAACGTCAAGTATGTCGGAGCAATCAATGGCCGAGATGCCTGGAACGAACTCGAAAAGATCGCCAACTATGCCCAGACCTCTGGTCAGAGCATCACTGATCTGGTCAGTCTGGTTCTGACCGATGTCGAAATGCCGGAGATGGACGGTTATATTTTGACCAAGAAGATCAAATCCGATCCGCGTTTCGCCGGTGTGCAGGTCATCATGCATTCGTCGCTGTCTGGGATGTCCAATCAGCAACTCGGCAAATCGGTCGGCGTCGATGAGTACGTTCCAAAGTTTGAAGCGCAAAAGCTCTCGGAAACGCTCACGCGGCGCCTGCTTGGATCGGTTCCCGTTGTGCGGCCTAATGCCTGATGCAGTGATTTCGTTGGAGTATGGCGATGACGATGGACTTGGTAGAAAGTAAGAACTTGCTCGATAGCGTCGATGCAAGAACCCGTTTGGCAGGTTCCAACAAGATGGAAATCCTGCTGTTTTCACTGGGTACGCGTGAGACTTTCGGGATCAACGTGTTCAAGGTGCGTGAAGTGGGGCGGACGCCGCACATCACCAAAACGCCGAATATGCCTCGTGGCGTTGAAGGATTGGTTTCCTTGCGCGGGAACGTGATTCCTGTCCTCTCTCTGGTTAATTTCCTGGAACACAAGGATGAGCCGATCGAGCGGGGCAAGACCATGATGGTCGCCGAATACTCGAAACGTACCCTCGGGTTCCTGGTGCATGAAGTTGACCGCATCATCCGCGTCGACTGGGAGAAAGTCAGGGCGCCGGAAAGCGTTTTGTCATCGAACCAGGGCCTCATCACGGCGATCACCGAACTGGAAAATGGCACCTTGGTATCGCTTCTCGACGTCGAGCAGATCCTCGCCAATGCCTTTGGTGAGGCGATCATCGTCGATATTCCTCCAGCTCAAGTCAGTGAAGAAACCGGTGTGTTCTTCGTCGATGATTCAATTGTTGCTCGGAGGAAAATCGCGGAGGTGTTCGATAAGCTTGGAGTCAAGCACAAGCACGCCACCAATGGGATGGAAGCCTGGGGCCGTTTGCAGGGCTTGGCGGCACATGCGCAACAGACGAATTCAACGCTTCGTGATGATATCCGCCTGATTCTTGTTGATGCAGAAATGCCGGAGATGGACGGCTATGTCCTTACGAAACATATAAAGAGCGATTCACGTTTTCAGGGTATCCCGGTCATCATGCATTCCTCTCTGTCGTCCGAAGCCAACAGGGCCATGGGACAGGCGGTTGGCGTTGATGCCTATGTTGCAAAGTTTGATGCTGAGATTTTGGCCGATACCTTGCGCCCAATGCTCGAGCGATAAGAAGAGATAATCAGGAGTAAAGAATGGCTGATCCGAAGTTGAGAATTCTGGTGGTCGATGACTTTTCGACAATGCGTCGTATCGTCAGGAACCTGCTCAAGGAGTTAGGTTTTACCAATGTCGATGAGGCCGAAGATGGCGCGATTGCGCTCCAGAAGTTACAGGCCGGGGGCTTCGAGTTTGTTGTAACTGACTGGAATATGCCCAATATGGATGGTCTGCAGTTACTGCAGGCTATTCGATCGTCGCCAACCCTGAAGCATTTGCCAGTAATGATGATTACTGCTGAAGCAAAAAAGGAAAATATTATTGCGGCAGCGCAGGCTGGTGCCAGTGGCTACATCGTAAAGCCTTTCACTGCCGCAACGCTCGCCGAGAAACTGCAGAAAATATTCGACAAGATGGGTGCTTGAGATGAGCGACGCGAATACCTCTGGCGACTCGAACGAACTCGAAAACCTGTTTGACAGTATTGCCGCCGGTGTCGCCAATACGGCACCGACTCCAGTTCCGCAACCGAAACCCGCTGTGGCTTCCAAGCCCTCGCTTATGCAGCAGGTACGCGAAAGCAATGGCTCAACTGACGACTCACAGGATTTGCAGGCCTTGTTTGATTCAATTGCCGATAAGCGGCATGTTGATAGTGGTGAAGCTGCATCCGGGGCGCTAGAGGATTGGCCGGTTCAAGAAAAGGTTTTCAAGCAGGTTGGGCAGATGGCCCGACAATTGCACGATACTTTGGGCGCGCTGGGGTACGACAAGATTCTTGAGAAGAGCATTTCTGCACTTCCCGACGCCAAAGATCGGTTGGCGTACATTGCCAATCTGACGGAACAAGCGGCTTGCAAGGTGCTGAATGCCACTGATATCGCCAATCCACTGCAGGAAGAGCTGGAAGTTGGCGCGGCTCTGCTCGCTGCCAAATGGGATGCTGTTTACGCCAACAAGATGGGGGTTGAGGATTTCAAGCTTCTCGCTTCGGAAACACGTGCCTTTGTCAAGAATGCTGTTCCGCAGAGAACGGCGGCAACAAAAGAGCAGTTGATGGAAATCATGATGGCGCAGGACTTTCAGGATTTGACCGGGCAGGTCATCAAGAAAGTGATTGCGTTAGCGCAGGATCTCGAGTCGCAGTTGATGAGTGTGCTTATTGAGACAATGCCGGGAGAAAAACGTACCGAGTCCGTCGAATCGCTGCTTAACGGTCCGGTGATTAATGCTGAAGGGCGAACTGACGTGGTTGCAAGTCAGCAGCAGGTCGATGATCTGCTCGACAGCCTAGGATTCTAGGAGGTTCAACATGAGTGATTTTTCCGGAATGGAAGACCTGCTGCAGGATTTCTTGCAGGAGGCCAGTGATCTTCTGTCTGATGTGGACAACAAGTTGGTCGATCTGGAGAGGAGTCCGGAAGATCGTCGTTTGCTGAACGATATCTTTCGCGGCTTTCATACGATCAAGGGCGGTGCTGGTTTTCTCAATGCGACCGAACTGGTAACCCTATGCCACTTGACCGAGAACCTTTTTGACAAGTTGCGAAACGCCGAGATGCATCTGACTCCCGAACTGATGGATACCATCATGGCGGCGACTCAGGGCGTTCGCAACATGTTTGGGGAGCTTGCGCAGGCCTCGCAGCCGCGTCAGGCTCAACCCGAAGTAATTGCCGCCTTGCGCGCTGCGCTTGAAGGTGTTGCTCATGCAGTAGAACCAGCGCTTGGCATCGATGTGCCAAAGGTCGATGAGTCGCCGCAAGTCGAACAAGTTTCTGCCGCCAAAATGGGTGCGGAGCCGGATTGGCAGGCATTGCATGGTGCGGTAACGGGGCAGGGTGCGCCGGCCTCAACGTCGGTTGCGCCCGGGACACCGGCAACTTCGCAGGTCTCTGCGGCGCAGATGGTGCCCCATTTCCCACCGGAGGGTCGTCGCGAGACGGACAAGCCCGGATCTGTTGTTTCCGGGGCGACCACAGGTCGGCGTATTGAGGAAAAGGCCGCTGCACGTGAATCGACGATTCGCGTCGATACAGCACGCCTGGATCAGGTGCTCAACCTGTCTGGCGAGATCGGACTGACCAAGAATCGTCTGACTAGCCTGCGCGCGGACATCCTTGCTGGCCGGAATGATTCGGACACGCTACATGCGCTGGACCAGGCAGTCAGCCAGCTCGATCTGCTGGTGTCCGATCTGCAGAACTCAGTGATGAAAACCCGGATGCAGCCGATTGGCCGCTTATTCCAGAAATATCCCCGGATTGCGCGCGACTTGGCACGACAACTGGGCAAGGACGTCGAGTTGGCTCTTGTTGGTGAAGAAACCGAAGTCGACAAGACGATGATCGAGGATCTGGCAGATCCCTTGGTTCATCTCGTGCGCAACGCGGTTGATCATGGCGTCGAATCGGCCGAGGAGCGTTTGGCGGCAGGCAAGCCGGCCAAGAGCATTGTTCGTCTTGAAGCGCGCCAGGAAGGCGATCACATCGTCCTGATCATCGCTGATGATGGTCGTGGAATGAGCCCTGAACGCATTCGAGCGAAAGCCATTGAAAAGGGAATTATCCGAGAGGAGGAGGCCAATACGCTGGATGACCGGCAGAGTCTCAATCTAATCTTCCTGCCCGGCTTTTCGACCGTCACGCAGGCCTCTGCCGTTTCGGGGCGTGGGGTTGGCATGGATGTGGTCAAGACCAATATCCAGAAGCTCAACGGTTCGGTTGAAATCCGTTCTGAGCCGGGGAAAGGTTCGGTCTTCATCATTTCACTACCGCTGACCCTGGCCATCCTTCCGGTTCTGCTGGTGCTGCTAGGTGATCAGCCTTTCGCGTTGCCCTTGTCAATGGTTCGCGAGATATTGCCCATCGACAAGAACAAGATGCAGGAAGTTGGCGGCAAGGAAACACTGGTCGTGCGAGGCGAGGTCCTGCCGGTCGTTGCACTTTCCCGTTTGCTTGGCTGGCCGCAGCTGCAAACGCCTGAATACGGCGTGTTGATGCAGACCTCGGAGCGTAGCTTTATTCTTTCGGTGGATAGTTTTGCAGGGCGCGACGATGCGGTGATCAAGTCGCTCGACGATTTCCGCCCACGAGGCGTGGCTGGTGTAACGACGCTTTCCAACGGCCAGATCGTGCTGATCCTGGATATGAAGGAGCTGCTGTCTGACCTGAACGCTCACATTGATCGCGAGTCAGGTGTCAAGCACGCCAAGTTGCTGGAGCTCTCTATGTAGATCGCTTCAAAACAGGGTAGGTGCCATGACAGGGAGCTTCGGCTCCCTGTCTTTTTTTGCGCGTTTGATACAAGTGTTGCTCCTGCGCTACTATTCGAGAATTGGTATAAATAAACCTTCATACCCCTTTATTTTTTAAAGATTTTTCATATAATAGGCCGTAATCAAATGGAAGCCGCTGATGGCCGAAGAAAGCGATCTCGAAAAAACTGAGCCGGCGTCATCCAGACGTCTGGAACAGGCGCGTGAGGAGGGGCAGGTTCCGCGCTCACGAGAGATCGGTGCTTTTCTTGTTTTGGTTGTTTCCGCAAGCGCTTTCTGGTTTGTAGGCCCTTGGATGATGCAGCGTACGGTCGCCATTGTCAGGCGTGGCCTGATTCTTGAAGAGCCACTATTGCGCGATCCGCAGTTCATGATGGTGCGATTCGCAGATCTTTCGCTGGATGCCTTGCTGTCCTTTGCCCCGCTACTGTTGGCGCTTGTTGTAGCCGCGCTGATTTCTCCTTTTTTCCTTGGGAGCTGGAATTTCTCGCTAAAAGCTTTGAATCCGGATCTCGGTCGCCTTGATCCGCTTAAAGGCTTGGGCCGGCTTATCTCATGGAGTGGTCTGGTCGAACTCATTAAAGCGGTCGCCAAGGCCATGTTGATCGGGGGGGTTGCCATCTGGGTGTTGTGGAGCCAGCGCAACGATATCTTCGCTCTCTTCGGGCAGTCCATTGAGGTTGGGCTGGTCAGCGCAGGCCAAATGGTCAACTACAGCTTCTTGATGATCGTCATGGCAATGTTGTTGATCGTAGCGGTTGATGTGCCGTTCCAGCTTTGGCAGTACCACGACAAGCTGAAGATGAGCAAGGAGGAGGTCAGGCAGGAAGGCAAGGAAATGGAGGGGAACCCCGAGGTCAAGGGACGCATTCGTCAGTTGCAGCGCGAGGCCGCGCGCAAACGCATGATGGGCGCCGTGCCCACGGCCGACGTGATTGTCACCAATCCGACACACTTTGCTGTTGCCCTGGCCTACAAGAGCGGGATGGGTGCGCCAAAGGTGCTAGCCAAAGGAATGGGCGAGATCGCCCTGAAAATTCGTCAGATCGGTGCCGAAAACGGTGTGCCCATGATGGAAGCTCCGCCTTTGGCCCGCGCGCTCTATCGTCACGCCGATATCGACCAAGAGATTCCGTCTGGACTCTACGCTGCTGTAGCCGAGGTGCTGGCTTACGTCTATCAATTGGCCAATTGGCGGCAGGTTGGTGGCACCTATCCGATGCCGCCGCGTGAAATTGTTGTTCCTGCCGAGCTGGTTCCGGAGGCCGTAAATGGCTAACGCAACGATGACACTGCAGGGGTTCCTGGGACGCTCTGGTCTAAAACAGTTGGCTGGTCCGATACTCATCCTGCTGATCCTGTCGATGATGGTGCTGCCGCTGCCACCCTTCATGCTGGATCTGTTTTTTACCTTCAATATCGCGATCTCGATCATCGTCATGCTGGTTGCGATCAATGTGATGAAGCCGCTTGACTTCTCGGTTTTCCCGACCGTTCTCCTGATTACAACACTGCTCCGCCTGTCACTCAACGTTGCTTCCACGCGTGTCGTGCTCCTCGAGGGGCACACCGGGCCGGGCGCGGCCGGCCAGGTGATTGAAGCCTTTGGACACTTCCTGGTCGGTGGTAATTACGCCGTCGGTATCGTGGTGTTCGCGATTCTTGTGATCATCAATTTTGTGGTGATTACCAAAGGTGCTGGCCGGGTGGCTGAAGTGGCGGCGCGTTTCACTCTTGATGCCATGCCGGGCAAGCAGATGGCAATTGATGCAGATCTAAATGCTGGTCTTATCGGCGAAGATGAAGCGCGCAAGCGTCGCGCCACTATCGCTGAAGAGGCTGATTTTTTCGGTTCAATGGATGGCGCGTCCAAGTTCGTTCGTGGTGATGCTGTTGCCGGTATTCTGATCATGTTCATCAACGTAATCGGCGGGTTATTTGTCGGCGTGCTGCAACATAATCTGGATCTCGGAACGGCGGCCAAGACCTACACCTTGCTTACCATCGGCGACGGCCTGGTGGCACAGATCCCGGCGCTGATCATTTCCATTGCTGCCGGTATGGTTGTAACGCGCGTTGGGGATACCCAAGATTTGTCTCAGCAGTTCATCGGTCAGCTTTTCAACAACCCTAAGGTGATTGGGCTTTCGGCAGCGATTATTGGCCTGCTTGGACTGATTCCAGGGATGCCTAATTTCGTTTTCCTGTTGCTGGCCACGGGGCTGGGCACCTTGGCATGGGATATGGAGCGGCGCTTGGCGATGGCCAAACCCATTCCGGTAGCCGTGGCACCGACGGTGGCAACCGAATCTCAGGAGGCGAGCTGGGCGGATGTGGCACCGCTGGATGTGCTTGGCCTGGAAGTCGGATATCGATTGATTCCGCTTGTCGATAAATCCCAGGATGGTGAATTGCTGCGCCGTATTCGCGGGATTCGAAAGAAGTTCGCTCAGGAAGTTGGCTTCCTGGTTTCGCCAGTACATATTCGCGACAATCTAGAGTTGAAGCCTAACGCCTACCGGATTTTGCTCAAGGGGGTTGAAATCGGTCAGGGCGAGGCTTTCCCAGGTAACTTGCTAGCGATCAATCCTGGGCGGGTCGCCGGTCAGCTTCCCGGGACGATAACCAAAGATCCGGCTTTTGGTTTGCCGGCAGTCTGGATTGACAACGCATTAAGAGAGCAGGCGCAGGCGTATGGCTACACCGTTGTGGATGCCAGCACGGTGACCGCAACTCATCTCAACCACCTGATTCTGTCCCACGCCGCTGAATTGCTTGGTCGTCAGGAAGCACAGGCACTGCTTGATCATCTGGCGAAAGAAATTCCAAAGCTTGTCGAAGATCTGGTGCCCAAAGTCCTGCCGCTTGGCGTGCTGCAGAAAGTCCTGCAAAACCTGCTCGAAGAAGGCATTGCCATTCGCGACATGCGTACGATTATCGAGACGCTCGCCGAGACGGCGATTCGCTCGCAGGATGCGGAAGCGCTAACTGCGCAGGTCCGTATCGCCCTTGGGCGTTCCATTATTCAGCAACTTTATCCGAGTGGCAGCGAAATGCAGGTGATGTCGCTCGATCCTCAGCTCGAGCGCGTACTGTTGCAAGCCATTTCTGGTGGCGGCGAAAACGCCAGCATTGAGCCGAGTCTCGCCGAGACGCTGATCCGTGAAACGGCAGCGGCGGCTCAGCGCCAGGAGGAGCTTGGATTGCCGGCGGTTCTCCTGGTTTCAGGAAATCTTCGTCTGCTGCTGTCGCGATTCCTGCGACGCAGCATTTCCCAATTGAAGGTTCTCGCCCATGGCGAAGTGCCTGAAAGCAAAATAATCAAGGTCACCTCGATCATTGGAGGTAGGGTATGAACGTCAGGAAATTTATCGCAGCCACAGCGCGCGAAGCATTGCATAAGGTCAAAGAGTTGTTGGGGCCCGATGCAATCATCCTGTCCAACAGGGCCATTCCTGGTGGTGTCGAAATCATGGCAGTTGCTGCCGGTGACATGGAAATGATCATGCCGACACCGACTCCCGTCAGGGAAGAGCCGCGATCAAGCGATGATTATACTGTTCGGCTTTCTTCGACTCCGAAGAGCAGCGTGCCACCTGCCGCGAGGGTTATGCCTAGGCCGCAACAGCCATCACCACTGTCTTCGCAGCTTCCCCCGCTGGCACCGCGTCCTGCGCCACAAATCGACCGTCCGCGAATTCAGGCACCGGCAGAAATAGTTCCGGCTGAGGTAATGGATGAAATTCGCTCGCTGCGGAAGCTGTTCGAGCAACATCTTGCGGGTGCAGCCTGGAGCGAGACAGCGCGTTCAGAACCAGTCAAGACGGAAGTTTTGCGTCAAATGCTTGATGCAGGGTTTTCTCCGCAGCTGGCGCGTGAGCTGCTTGAAAAATTGCCAAATGACCTGAATGCGAGGCAAGCTCTGGCCTGGGCCAAGACCGGGGCTGATCGCACCTTCATGACGATCAGCGCCGAGAATGACATCGTTGACCGCGGTGGGGTCTACGCGCTTGTCGGCCCAACCGGAGTCGGCAAGACAAC
>JFJP01034849.1_pt1 | contig 15448 bp, 11 predicted proteins | sample 431651 | NCBI WGS metagenome assembly JFJP01 (sample SAMN02602958, study PRJNA72255) | Microbial mat metagenome, whole genome shotgun sequencing project. | biome: fresh water; feature: sink hole; material: water; isolation source: purple microbial (photo- and chemosynthetic) mats found in... | reverse complement strand
CTTCGATGCTTACCTTGACGAGTTACCAAAATATGGTAATACTATCTCATGAGCTATGAGGTGAAGGTCTTGCGTAAGGCCCGGAAAGACATTGAGAAGTCCCCGGCCTTTGTGCGTGCGAAGTTCGTGAATCTCGTACGCGACCTTCAGGACTTCGGACCCATCCTGCCCCGGTGGCCACATTATTCGCGACTCGGTGACTTGACCCATCACTGTCACCTCGCGGACAAGTGGGTGGCCTGCTGGAGACATGAGGGCGGTAGCTTGCTCGTGGAGGTGTACTATGCTGGTAGTCGAGAAAGCGCGCCATATTGAGGTCGAGATCCGTGGCCCAGGCGCCGATTCCGTCCTCGCCATCCTTCGAGGCGTCCTGCCCTCACTTGAGGCTTCCGACGACGATGTGTACGAGCCTGTCGATGGCTCCGACTGGTTCGCCGCCCTCACCGCCGAAGTGACTCCTGGGGCATCACTCCGTGTCTACCGCGACAACGCCGGCTGGACCCAGGCCCAGCTTTCCGAAAAGACCGGCATCCCCATCCCCCACCTCTCAGGCATGGAAAACGATCGTCGCCCCATAGGCAAGGCTTCCGCAAAGAAGCTCGCTGTGGCCTTTGGTACGGATTACCGACGCTTCGTGTAGAGCCAAAGCCAAGAAGGCATGCGAGAATGCCAAACATCGATGAAGGCAAAATCATTGGCCAAGGTGATGTTGATATGGTGTGCCTCAAAAAAATTGTGGAAGAAAAAATATTGAAAAATTTGATAAAAAAGTATTCAAAACAATCATCAGAAAAGGGTTGCCAGAATAATCAGGTAACCCTTTTCTTAATAAGTACGATTATGTAGCCTTCAGTTTCCGTTGCGACTCTCTATATATTCGCCGAGCCTGGAGAAATCAAAGAATGTATATTCGGCGGCGGTGCGCACTGAGAGGTTTTTAGAGATGAGCGCCGCACGCATGCCGGCACCCAGGGCGCCCTTGACGTCATAGGGTTCTGAATTGCCCACATACAGCAACTCGTCGTTGCGGACTCCAAGGCGCTGGGCCAGCAGATCAAAGGAGGCGCGGTCTGGTTTGACGAGGCCGGTTTCTTCACTGGTCATGGTCACGTCGAATTTATTGGCCAGGCCGAGCAGTTCTACTTTTTTATCGCAAGGGAAGTCAGACAGGGCTCCGAGTTTATAACCCTTGGCCCTCAGTTGATCGAGCAATGCGGCTACGCCGGGGTAGGGCGCTATCGTGGCGAAAGGCGCTACCGATGCGGTGTAAAAGAATGCTTCTATTTCGTTGTGCACGCGTTCCTGATCTGCACCCAGACGTTTTGCGACGAGTTCTGACTGGAAACGGTGCAGTTCCTCGATTCCCTGTATGCCACGGTCGCGGTACTCGGTTGAGGTCAGCAACGCTCGGAGTTCGCGCCTGACCCTGCCAAAGGCTATGAGGAAACGGAGCTTGGGAAGGCTTTTTCCTATGAGTTTCTGGTACAGCGCTGCTGCTGGGTAGAGGGTTCCGTCTATGTCGAAACCTACGGCACGTATAGGCATGGTTCCCTTTATACCGGGTAACGACGTGGATGTCTACGATGGTTCCTGTTTTAAAAGGTTGGTTTCAGGAACATTGAATGAAAAAAAAGGCCGGCATCCGGACTCAGCCGGATACCGGCCTCTATGGCTCAGACCGTCTTCTGGGTGTACTTCGTGTGCAGGAGCAGATGGGACTCATGCCCCAGCGGCTTCTCCAGGAATTCCGTGTACAAAGCCTTTACGGATTCGTTTTCATGCGATTTCCGCAGGGGAAGACCCCGGTCTTCTGTATAGATCGCGGTGCGGCGCAGTTCGCGCTTTTCCCAGTTGGGTGCTACAGGCTGGCCACCACCACCCAGGCAGCCGCCGGGGCAGGACATGATCTCGACGAACGCGTACGGGCTTGTGCCGGCAGCTATACCATCAAGCACGACACGTGCATTCTTGAGGGTGTGAGCTACAGCTACCTTGAGCTGTGTACCTCCCACATCTATCGTTGCTTCCTTTATGCCTTCGAAACCACGTACCGCCATAAGTTCCAGTGAAGGCAGCGGTTTGCCGACAGCAACCTCGTACGCGGTACGGAGGGCAGCCTCCATGACGCCGCCAGTTGCTCCGAAAATCGTCGCTGCTCCGGTACTGGAACCAAGCGGATCGTCAAACTGCTCGTCGGGCAACGCTGTGAAGTCTATGCCGGCGCGTTTTATCATACGGGCCAGTTCACGGGTGGTAAGTGCAAAGTCAACGTCAAAGTAAGGAGCGGATTTTTTGCCCTTCTTCTGCCACCATTCCCAGGCGCTGCGCATCTCTGGTCGCTTGGCCTCGAATTTCTTGGCGGTGCAGGGCATGATCGATACGACGACGACTTTTGATGGGTCAACACCGGCTTTCTGTGCCCAATAGGTCTTTGCTATCGAGCCGAACATCTGTTGCGGTGACTTGCAGGTGGACAGGTGCGGCAGCAGCGCCGGATAGAATGTCTCTATGAAGCTTATCCAGCCCGGCGAGCACGAGGTTATCATGGGCAGGGTGCCCTTGTTCGCGAGGCGTGACAGCAGTTCCGAGCCTTCCTCCATGATGGTCAGGTCGGCCGAGAACTGGGTGTCGAACACGTGGTCGAAGTCCAGTCGCCGCAGCGCGGCGGCCATCTTGCCGGTAACGAGACTGCCTGCCGGCATGCCAAGCGCCTCTCCGAGCGATGCGCGAATGGCCGGAGCAGTCTGTACGATGACGGTGAGCGAGGGGTCATTGATTGCGGCAAACACTTCGTCGGTCTCGTCACGCTCGGTAAGTGCGCCTGTCGGGCAGACAACGGTGCACTGGCCGCAGGACACGCAGGTGGATTCCGACAGCGGCTTGTCCAGGAACGGCGCTACACGGGACCGCACACCGCGGCCAATGAAGTCTATGGCAGAAACCGACTGCATCTCGCGGCAGACTGCAACGCACCGGCCGCAGAGTATGCACTTGTCGTTGTCCCTCATCACGCCCCAGCCAACGCGGTCAGGGTAAGTGACTTTTTTGGTACGTGGAAACGCCTTGTTGCGGACGCCCATGAGCTCGGCCATGGCCTGAAGCTCGCAGGAACCGTTGCGCAGGCAGGAGAGGCAGTTTTCCGGGTGGTTGGCCAGCAGCAGTTCGACGACAGTGCGCCGCGCCTCCATCACCCGGGCTCCGCCCGTGCGTATGTTCATGCCGGGTGCGGCTGCCTGGACACAGGACCGCACCAGGCTTTTTGCGCCTTCGACCTCCACGACGCAGAGTCCGCAGGACGCATTGGAACTTACTCCCTCGAGGTGGCAGAGCGTTGGAACCTTTATGCCTGATGCGCGGCAGGCTTCGAGTATTGTTGATCCCGCAGGGGTGGAAACCGGCCTGCCGTCTATTGTCAGTTGTATCATCGCGGTCGTTATCTGGTTCATGCTGTTCCTCCACCTATCGCCATGGACTGCGGGAATCTTCCCTGATGTCGCAGCGAAGACAACGGGCCGCTTCCGCGATGGCCTGTTCGCCAGAATAACCCAATGCTATTTCCTGGAAATTGCCCCGGCGTTCTTCCGGGGGTACGAGCGTCGAGTGGCACATGCAAGCCTTTGCTGGTTCCGGCGGAACCCGCATCGAGTGCCCGAACTCCCTGAACAGGCTGCTGAAGGCATCACGGTTCATCAGGTCGGCATCAATGGCCTTTGCGACCTGTTTGCCCAGGCCCATGGCCTCGGCTGCGGTAGCCGGGCCGGTGACTGCATCACCTATGGCCCAGACATTGCCCGCGGCCCTGCCTGATATGCGGTCCGCTATGATGCGCCCGTCCTTGACCACCGCAATGCCGGAGGCGCCCAGCGAGGCGGAGTCCACCTTTTCACCAACGGCCACGTAGACGTCGTCGCAGGGTATATCGACGGTCCTGTCTGTCTCCACCGGGGTTGGCCGGCCTGTGGCGTCCATGCCGCCCGGTTTCATCACCTTGAAGCGCACGGCCTTTACCCGGCCCTTCTCCCCGAGTATTTCTACCGGCTGAAGCATGAATTCCATGCGGATGCCTTCTTCCTCCGCACCTGAAAGTTCGGTGGCGTTGGCAGGCATGCTTTGTTTTGCCCTGCGGTAGGCAACCGTAACTTCGCAGTTCTGCCTGAACAGGGTCCTTGCCGCGTCGATGGCCACGTTGCCGCCACCTATAACCAGCGCGCGCCTGCCTGGCTTTGATGCCTTGCCCAGCGCGAAGCCTTCAAGCCACTCGTAGCCGGGATGTACGCCCTGCAGATCCTCGCCGGGCACGCCCAACCGTTTGTCGGCCTGGGCTCCAACCGCGATGATGAGCGCATCGTACTGGCTTTGCAGGTCGCTGAAGCTGGCGTCCTTGCCTATGGTCGTATTGAATACGAACTTGACGCCGAGCTTTTTCCAGAGTTCCAGCTCCTTGTCCAGCACGCTCTTGGGTAGTCTGTATGCGGGTATGCCGTAGCGTAGTATGCCTCCTGCCTTGGCTTTGGACTCGAAGATAGTCACTTCGTGGCCAAGCCTGGACAGGTAGAAGCTGGCGGCCAGTCCCGCGGGGCCTGAGCCTATGATGGCGATCTTGCGGCCCGTTGCTGGTTTCTTCTCCTTGACGAGCATGGCCCAGACGTCCTTTTCACGGCCCATCTTGTACATGGTATCGGCGAGGTAGCGGTGTATCTCGCCCTGCGCTACCGGCTCGTCCAGCGTTTCCCGCCTGCAACGCATCTGGCAGTGGAAGTGGCATATGCGCCCCATCGAGCCGGGTAGCGGATTGTCGCGGAGCGTCAGTTCGAACGCATCTTCTATGCGGCCATCGCCCAGCAGCGCAATGTAGCCGGGAATGTTCATGTGCAGTGGGCAGGAGTTTTCACACAGTGCCGAGAACAGTGATTCGCAGGTACCCGACTCGCAACGCTGCTCGATAATATGGCGCTCGTAGTCGTCACGGAAATACTTGAGCGTTGTCAGCACCGGGTTTGCGGCAGTCTGCCCGAGGCCGCACAAGGACGAATCCTTGATGACGCGGGCCAGGCGTTCAAGTTCGACCAGATCCTCGGGGGTTCCATCGCCCCGGGTAATGTCGGTAAGCAGGTGCATCATCTGGGACAGGCCTTCCCTGCACGGGGCGCACTTGCCGCAGGATTCCGCCGCCGTGAAGCCGACGAAATACCGGGCAACATCGACCATGCAGTTGTCCTGGTCCATGACGACCATGCCGCCGGAACCCATGATGGCTCCCAGTTCGGCAAGCGACTCGTAGTCGACGCGCACGTCGAAATGTTCAGCCGGTATGCAACCTCCCGAGGGGCCACCGGTCTGTACCGCCTTTATGTATTTTTTTGCACCTGCGCCTTCTCCCATGCCGTAGACGATGTTTGAAAGTGGCGTGCCCAGCGGCAGTTCGACGAGTCCGGTATTCTTGACCTTGCCCACGAGGCTGAACACCTTGGTACCAGGGCTCTTCTCCGTACCAATTGCGGTGAAGTACTCGGCTCCCCTGGAAATGATGAGCGGCACATTGCACCAGGTCTCTACGTTGTTGATGTTCGTGGGCATGCCGAGGTAGCCCTTCTGTGCGGGGAACGGTGGCCGTGGCGAGGGCCTGCCCGATTTGCCTTCTACGCTGGCTATCAGCGCTGTTTCCTCGCCGCACACGAAGGCACCTGCACCGCTGACGATCTGCAGTGAGAACGAAAAATCACTGCCCATGATGTGTTCGCCCAGGAACCCGGCAGCGTTTGCATCGGCTATGGCTTTTCTGAGACGCTCGACGGCAAGCGGGTATTCGGCACGGGCATACACGATGCCTTCAGACGCACCCATGGCGTAGGCGCCTATGATCATGCCCTCTACGAGCATGTGCGGATCGCTCTCTATCTCGTTGCGGTTCATGTACGCGCCGGGATCGCCTTCGTCGGCGTTGCAGATTACGTACTTCTGCGGAGCCTCGTTCTGGCGCATCATCTTCCATTTGATCCCGGTCGGGAATCCGGCCCCGCCCCTGCCCCTGAGCCTGGCCTTGGTAACTTCTGCTATAACGTCCTCGGGCGGTGTGCCCAGAATCTTTGCCAGGGCTGCATAGCCGCCAACGGCTACGTACTCTTCGATATTTTCAGGGTCGATGAGGCCACAGTCACGGAGCACCAGCTTTTCCTGGCCCTTGAAGAACGGCAGTTCGTTCCATTCCGGCAGAGCCGGGAATCCGGTACCGAACTCAATGTTGGATGTTCGGAAGTCCCAGGCTGAAATTTTTGCCCTGGCAGTCTTGGCCAGGCGTTCATAGGCCTTGTCGTCGCTGGCAGCCGCGACGAATTTTGCGGCTTTCGCTGCTTTGACATCGGTAAACAGGAGTATCGGGTTGCCTGGACGGTAGAGCATGAGCAGCGGTTCTTCAGCACAGAATCCAAAGCAACCCGCCTTTTTTACAAGGACGCTACCATCGGAAGCGGCATCCCTGAGCGCGTCAAACAGTACATCGGCGCCGTTGCCTATGCCGCAGGTGCCAAGGCCAACCGAGATCGCCGGAATGCCGGGTTTGACACCGGCGAGTCCGCGCGCGGCCATCGCCGCGTAATTTTTCTGGTTCATCGTGACGCGGGTCATCGCGAGGCTCCTTTGCGCATTGCATCGATGATGGTGCAGAGCTTGCCCGTGGTCATCCTCGAGTGGATTGTTCCATCGATCGCTACGACCGGCGCAAGGGCGCACTGGCCAAAACATGCGACGGTGCGCACGGTAAAAAGCCTGTCATCGGTGGTGCAGGTTGGTTCTTCTTCTTCCTTGAACCCTGCGATGCCGAGACGGCTGGTAGCTTCCCTGAGGAGGCCCAGCGAACCCCGGGTATGGCACGCGGTTCCGCGGCATACGACAATGGTGTGTTTGCCCTGGGGTTTGAGGTTGAAGAACGAGTAGAATGTAGCTACTGAATAGACACGGGAAAGAGGCTCCCCGGTTTTCAAGGCTACCGCCCTCAGCGTTTCTTCTGATAGATGGCTGTACTCATCGGCACGCTGGGCCTCTTCAAGAGCCGTCAGCAGAGCGCCGGGTTGTACTCCCGTACCTTCGTCGAGAGGACGTGCGGTGCTGGTCGCCGGACTCGTCGCAGAACTTGTTTCCATGAAACCTCCCATAACTGTCGCCCGTGCAGAGTCGATCGATGAAGAGGAAATCCTGAATTTTTCTCTGTCGGAGGGCGTAACTGCCTTTATAATATATCGTAATCAAAAAAAAGCAAGAAAATAATATAGATATAAATAACTATCATATGCCAACATCTTTGTTGCGGGAATCAGGAAACAGATCTATATTTATCTGTATGAAATTACGCGACGAAGCATCGCGAGTGCACCGCCGCGAAAGGATGCCCCACTCTGTCCTGATAGGGCAGGCGCTGGAGCGTACCGAGGAAATCTTCAACCGTCTGAATGCCTATTCCTATCTGAGCGCACTGGACCGGAATGATTTTTCATATTACCGGTCATTTTATCTGGAGTCACTGTGCCAGATCGACGACAGGATACGCGATGGAAGTCTTGTGCCTGTCGATCTGTCTGATTTTCCGCAGGTGGTCCGCTTCCCAGGCTACAGAATAAACGCAGCGCTGTTCATCGGCTCGTTCGACCCCTTCCAGATGACCCATCTGGCCACGGCCCTCAGGTATCTGGCGTCGCCGGGAGCTGCGGCGTCTGTCGTGTTCGTGGTGCCGGAGGGACATGTCAACCCGCTCAAGCCTGCCAAGAGCGATTACCGGTACCGCTTTGAACTGCTTTCGATGCAGGTGCAAGGCGTGTTTGATCCGCTGATCGTCCCGCTGGACATAGGCGAGGGGGCCGATACGATAGAAATAGTGCGGCGTTTCATCGCGATGTTTCCGGGTGCCCGGGTCTCCATGACGCACCTCCTGGGCTCTGACGTGCTGCCGCTGGCCGTATCCTGGCTACCGGCGGACCTCAAAGCCTGGAAGGCCGAAGCGGGAGAGCGTCGGGTCGATTTTGCATACCAGGCTTTTGTCGTATTGAGGGATGGCGCAGCTCCCGTGGAACCGCACCTTGAAACGGTACGTTCGCTTGGCTTGCCCATAACCGTGGACGACAAACCAATAGGCACCCCATCCAGTTCTGATTTCAGGGAAAACCGCACGTTTTCTATAGTGTTCCCTACTGAATCTGTCATAAAGCATGTGGAAGTGCTGTTCCGCTACAACCTGAACCGGCCGTGGCATCCTACCGATACCGTTCCGGCGGGTTGAAATACGGGTTGGAATACCAGGAAGTTTGCAAAGAGACACAGAGAAGATGAGTGAATAGTGGATAGTGCAGGATTGGAGAAGGTGTAGGATGGGAGAAGCTGATCAAAGCTTTTGATTCTCTTATCCTGTCCATCTCTTTTCTTATCCTGATCATTCTGTTTCAAATTTTAAATAGCCCTGTTTTTATATAGAATCCCTGTCTTATTCATTAAAGCTCGATCCCTCTTCTCATCTTCTCTGTGGCTCTGTGCCAAAATTTCCTGATCTTGTTTTATTCCAACTTCCTCTGGTGGATTTTGTACAACTCGGGTAGGATATCTCTACAGGAGCGTAGCGGAGCATGAAATTCGTATTCTTTGGAGCGCCCGGAGCGGGCAAGGGGACGATGGCGGCCAAGGCTGCCGTGGCTTTCGGGTTACCCCATATTTCAACGGGCGAGATATTCAGGGGAGCCATGCGCGAAGGCACTCCGCTCGGGTTGCAGGTAAAGGCCCTCATCGAGTCTGGCGGACTCGTATCCGATGCACTGACAATAGGCCTGGTTCGGGAGCGGCTTGCCAAGCCGGACGCCGCCAAGGGGTGGCTCCTGGACGGTTTTCCGCGCACCATACCGCAGGCCGAAGCGCTCGTCTCGTTTTGCCCTGAAGACTACGTCATTGACCTGACGGTCAGTGATGCCAAGGTGCTGGAACGACTCTCGGGGCGGCGCATGTGCCGGGGTTGCGGACGCAGTTTTCACACGGTTTTCATGCCCTCGGCCAAGCCCGATATCTGCGACGACTGCGGTGGAGAGCTGTACATCCGGAACGACGACAGCGTCGAATCGGTGCGTACCCGGCTGGAGAACTACCGTACCCAGACGGCACCGCTTGAAAACTACTACAGGAGCCGGGGCACCTTGGTATCCGTGGATGGTGAAGCCAGCGCCGATACAGTGTGGAGTGTGCTCGAAACGGTGATGGAGCGCCTCCTGGCCGGCAAAAAGGCCTGACGCGATACTTTTTTCGTCATATACTCAGGATGTCTCTTTCATAACGCCCGGGTCGATAATCCGGGCTTTTCGTTACCCGTCTGCCGCCAAGCGGAAGATCGCCCTCCGGAGCGATCGCTCCGTTCCGAAAGGAAACATTCCATGAACACGATGCACTCAAAGTACCGTTCGCTGATCGCTGTGCTGGCCGTAGCCTTGAACCTGCTGGCCTGTTCGCCACACGGCTCCGCAAAGGGTGATCGCGCGCCTGATCCTGCCTTCGTGGTGGCGCATTCAGACGGCATCGTGTCGCGCTTTGCCGAACTGAGCGTAGTGCTGAGTTCCGGCAGGGATACAGCCAGGCTGGCCGGGGCCAATCCGTTCAGCTTTGAACCGGCGCTCGAGGGCAGCGTCAGCTGGAGCGCTGACGGCAGCAAGGCAGACTTCAAGCCGGCGGTTCCCCTTGAGCCGGGGCGTACCTACAAGGCTGTTTTCGATTTTGCGGCCATAGGCGAGGCGGGCAACGGCTGGTTCAGCTTCAAGGTGCGCGCTGCAGAACCCGGGCTCTCAGTGACGCCAGGCGCGCTCTACGCAGCCTTTGACGGCAGCCTGGCTTTGGACGGGACCCTTCGTTCAGACGATGCTCCGTCCACCTCCGAGGTCGAGCGACTGGTAACGGCCACCGTGTCTGGAAAGCCGCTGGACATTTCCTGGAGCCACGAAGGCGATGGATCACACCGTTTTACCGTAAAACGCATTCCCCGATCAGGATCGGAATCGACACTGGAACTCTCATGGAACGGTAAGCCTATCGGTTCACGCGGCAAGGGTTCGCAGAAATTCAGGATACCAGCCGAGGGCAGCTTTGAACTGCTGTCGGTGTCCGGTCCCGAGCCTGGAGCACCTGCCTGCCTTACCGTCGCATTCAGCGCGCCTGTGGACAAGGACCAGGATTTCCGCGGGCTCATACGCGCGCAGGATTCCGGTGACCTCCGTTTTGAAGCTGAGGGCGGCATCGTGCGAGTCTATTCGTCGCTGCGCTGGCGCGAGAGCGTCGAGGTGGACGTGGACAAGGGCATAAAAAGCGCTGAGCGCGGTGTGCTTATGGTACCCGTTTCAGCCACGGTACGGTTTGACTGGGAGAAACCCGAGGTCAGGTTCCAGGCCGGCGGCGTGATCGTTCCGTCAAGCCAGGGCACCCGTGTGATCCTCGAAACGCGGAACCTGACCACGGTGGTCGTCGAGGCCCTGCATGTGTACGGCGACAACCTCCTGCAGTTCATGCAGGTCAACGAACTCGATGGCACCAGCGAACTCAAGCGCGTGGGCGAAGTGGTCTGGCGTGAGGAAATAGACCTGGGCTGGACCGACGACAAGAAGAACCAGTGGATTCCCAACGCTCTTGACCTTTCACCGCTGCTCGCAAAACACCCCGACGGGCTCTTCCAGCTGCGGGTCGCCTTTGGCCACGACCACATCCGCTACGTAAGCCCCAACGACCTCCCGAGCCTGGGCAAGTGGACCTTCCCGCCGGTGACCATCACGGATCAGGGCGAGGAGTCGTCATACTGGGATTACTACGAGGAATGGTTTGACTGGGACGAATACTACCGCTACCGGGAGGATCCGGCGCACCCTGCGTTCTACATTCAACGCTACGGCCGGGACCGTACCGCCCGGCGCAATGTCCTGGTCTCCGATGTAGCCCTGTCTGCCAAGAAAGACGTGGAAGGTGCCTGGCACTTCGTCGCCGGCGACCTTCGGAGCGCCAAACCGCTGGCTGGCGCAAAAATTACGGTATACAGTTATGCGATGCGACAACTGGCGCAGGCCACCGCCGACAAGAACGGCCTTGTCGTCATCAAGCTGACCGATGCGGTTGACGGGTCGCAGGCAGAGCCGTTTGTCGCAGTGGCAGAGGCTGCTGGCGCGAAGAGTGGCCGCGAGCGCGGCTACCTCAAGCTGGGTTCGGGGCAGGCCCTGGCCATCAGCCACTTTGATGTGGGCGGAGAAAAGGCGGAGACCGGCGTCAAGGGCTTCATCTACGGCGAGCGTGGCGTCTGGCGCCCTGGTGACGACATACACCTAAGCTTCGTGCTGTACGACAGGCTCGGCACCCTGCCGGCCGACCATCCGGTGAAATTTGAATTCGAGAACCCGCTGGGCCAGGTGGCTAGCCAGGCTACCTACACCAGTTCGGTGGGCGGTTTCTATTATATAAAGACCGGTACCGAACAGGGTTCGCCCACCGGCACCTGGACCGCCCGCGTGCACGTCGGCGGCAAGACCTTTACCAAGGCCATCAAGGTTGAGACCGTGATGCCCAACCGGCTCAAGCTGGCGCTGGACTACGGAACGGCCCCCTACGTTGCCGCCGACCTGGGTGCAATGGGCATCAAGGCGGCCTGGCTGCATGGCGCACCCGCTCCCGGGCTCAAGGCCGACGTGTCGATGATGCTGAGCGCTTCGGCGAAGGCACCGGGAGACTATCCTGGTTTCATCCCGGCGCGGCCCGCTTCAGTGTCGACCTTGAGCAGGAAGAATCGGCACCAGGACCCATGACGGCCAGCTTCCTGTCGCGCGCCTTCGAGCGGTCGGGCCTGTTCTCCAGCGAAATGTTTTCGGTTGACTTCCATCCGTACCAGCGCTACGTCGGGCTCAAGCTGCCTGCTGGCGACGCGTCGCGGGGCATGCTGCTGACCGACAAGGACCACCCGGTGGAGATACTGCTCGTAGACCGCGGACCGCGACGGCAAAACAGCTGGTGACGGCCGCGTAGAAGTAACGGTTTACAAGCTGGAGTGGCGCTGGTGGTGGGAAAAAGGCGAAGAGAGCCTGGCCGAGCGTGCCGAGGACATCTACAGCCGCCAGATACTGAAAGACACCGTGGTCGTGAAAAACGGTCGCGCTTCCTGGAAGCTCAGGATCAACTATCCCGAATGGGGCAGGTACCTGATACGCGTTTCAGACCTATCCGGAGGCTCGACCGGACAGGCCCACGCCGCGGGTTCGCTGTTCTACATCGACTGGCCGGGCTGGGCCGGCCGCGGCAAGGGTGAGGGCGGCGGTTCCGCGGTGATGCTGTCCATGAGCGCCGACAAGGAAAAGTACGCCGTGGGCGAGAGTGTCCGCGTCAGTTTTCCGTCAAACAAGGAAGGCCGCGCCTACGTGACGGTGGAGCGGGCTGGCCGTGTGCTCAGGGAAGAATGGATTGAGGCCAAAGACGGTAACACCGTCTATGAGTTCAAGGCTACAGCTGACATGGCGCCCAACGTCTATGTGCATGCCAGCTTTGTGCAGCCCCACCTCCAGACCGCCAATGACCTGCCGATACGGCTGTACGGCGTGGTGCCTGTAATGGTGGAGGATGCGGCGACCCGGCTGGTTCCCGTAATCGCCGCGCCGGCTGCCATGGAGCCGATGAAGAAGGCCACCATAAAGGTGTCCGAGAAGGGCGGCAAGGCCATGACCTACACGCTGGCGGTCGTGGACGAAGGCCTGCTGGGCATTACCCGCTATGCGACGCCAGATCCCTGGAATGAATTCTACAAGAAAGAAGCCAGCCTCCTGGCATCCTTTGACCTGTACAAGGATGTTGCCGGGGCCTATTCAGGCAAGCTCCAGACGCTATTGTCCATAGGCGGTTCTGAGTTCAGTGATGGCGGTGGAACGCGGAAGATCAGCCGTTTTCCGCCGGTGGTACAGTACCTGGGGCCGTTCCAGCTTGGCCGCGGCGCGCAAGCCAGCCATGAGGTGGAGCTCGGGGCCTATGTGGGCGCGGTGCGCTTCATGGTGGTGGCTGGCACGAAGGAAGGCGCGTACGGCAGGGCGGAGACCGAGGTGCCGGTACGCTCGGAGCTGATGGCGTACCTGACCGCTCCCCGCGTGCTCGGTCCTGGCGAAAAAGTTACGGTTCCGGTTTCACTGCTGGGCTTCATGGGCAAGGACGCGCAGGCTACGGTGACGCTCAAGGTTGAGGGAGCCGCTACCATAGTCGGCCGTGACTCAAAAACGGTAAATTTCCCGGTTGAGGGCGAACAGGAAACCTCGTTCCAGCTGAACGTTGCTGACAAGGTCGGCTCGGTGCGGCTGTCCGTGGAGGCCATTGGGCCGGGCGGACGCGTTTCGAGGCAGCGCATCGATATCCAGGTGCGTTCACCAGCGGTACCCGTAACCTCGGTAACGGAGACACTGCTCGCAGGCAAGGCTTCAGGAACCATAGAGGCAGGTTTGCCCGGCATAGCCGGCTCCAACGAAGCATGGCTCGAAATGTCGCTCGTGCCGCCCATAGACCTGTCCGGCCGGCTCTCGTACCTGCTCGGGTATCCGCATGGCTGCGGCGAACAGACCGTGAGCAAGGCTTTTCCGCAGCTGTTCCTGGCTGACGCAATGAACCTGACTCCCGAGCAGGCTGAGGCCGCGCGCGTCAATGTCGCGTCTGGCGTAACGAGGATGGCAGGTTTCCAGACCACCTCGGGTGGCTTCGTGTTCTGGCCCGGTTCCTATGAAGAAAGCCCCTGGCTTTCAGCCTATGTGACGCATTTCCTTGTCATGGCAAAACGCCAGGGCTTTACCGTGCCGGACACCCTGTTAGATCCGGCACTGGCTTACCTTAAAACCCAGAGTTCCGCCTGGAACGCACAGGCCGATTTTGCAAAGTCTGAACAGGCGTACCGGCTGTACGTGCTGGCTCTGGCCGGCAAGCCGGACATCGCGTCGATGAACCGCTTCATGGAATACGGGCCACATCCCGCGGCCGCGCTCTACCAGGTCGCCGCGGCGTATGCCCTGGCAAGCCTGCGTGACCGCGCACAGTCTATACTGCGCGAAGCTCCAGCCGATGTAAAACGGTATGCGGGTATTGAGCGCGTGTATGGCTCGGAACTCCGTGACCGCGCCATAGTGCTGGACGCCTTCAACGTGCTCGGCGACCAGGCCCGTGGGTTGCCGTTGTTCAAGCGCATAGCCGAGGATCTGTCTTCAAGCAAGGGTTGGTCCACCCAGGACCTGAGTTACGCGCTCATAGCCTCGCTGCCCTACATGAAGCAGGCGGCCAGAGGATCGGCGTCAGTGCGGTACAGCTACGACGGCGGTTCCGGAACAGTGGCCTTGTCAAAGGCCATGGCACGAGTTCCACTCACGGCATCCGCCGGACTCCTCCCGGTTACGCTTATCAATGACGGGACGACGCCGGTGTATGCCCGGCTCGTCGCTACGGGTACCCCGAAGCCTGGTGAAGAGCAGAGCCGTTCTCAGGGGCTTACCCTGAACGCCCGCTATCTGGATGCCTCGGAGGCCGTGGTGGATCCCGGCAAGCTTGCCTTTGGCAGCGACCTGATAGTAGAAATTGCCGTGCGAAACACGAGTGGCGATCAGCTGTCGGATACGGCCCTGACCTTCAGGACGCCGTCGGGCTGGGAACTGGCCAACCTGCGGATAGGCCGCTCGGGTGACGACGATGCGTCTGCCCCGTCGCTGTACGACTACCAGGATACCAGGGACGACAGGGTGATGACGTACTTTGGCCTTAAAACGGGCGAGACAAAGCGTTTCAGGTTCTATGTGAACAAGACCTACGAGGGCGATTTCTTCCTGCCGGCCATCATTGCGGAGGCGATGTATGCGCCTGGCGTACTCGCGGTAATTCCCGGCAAACGCTTGTCGGCTCCGCCTGTGCCGTCCAGGGTCAATCCGAACAGCCGCGGCCAGCGGCCTTGATCTACGGGCGGCTGATCCGCACGACCCTGATCCTCGCGAACTTGCGCCGCGCGGCTCGCGGCGTGCTGATCACCACTGCATGGGCGCGGCGCACCGGGATGGCACCGGCCCTGGCCGGCGTGGCGCTGTTTGCGTTCCTCTTGCTGGCTGTGGAGCCGGTGCGGCAACGGGTGCCTGAGTACTCCAGCGCCCTGTACGCGGAGTCGGGGCAGCTGCTCGGCGCCTCGGTGGCCGCGGACGGGCAATGGCGGCTGGCTCCGTCTGCACCGGCACAGGATCGCTACACTGCGGCCCTGGTTGAATATGAAGACCGGCGGTTTTACGGCCATGCGGGTTTTGACCCGCTGGCAATACTCAGGGCCGCGCTGTCCAACGTGCGGGCGGGCAGGGTAGTCTCCGGCGGCTCGACGATAACCATGCAGGCCGCGCGGTTGTCACGGGCACGAGGAAAGCGCGACTGGGCTGCCAAGCTGGTCGAACTGTGGCTGGCA
>JFJP01005774.1_pt1 | contig 15448 bp, 13 predicted proteins | sample 431651 | NCBI WGS metagenome assembly JFJP01 (sample SAMN02602958, study PRJNA72255) | Microbial mat metagenome, whole genome shotgun sequencing project. | biome: fresh water; feature: sink hole; material: water; isolation source: purple microbial (photo- and chemosynthetic) mats found in... | reverse complement strand
GGCCACATTGCCTACCCGCAGTTGGCGCGCAACCCCATCCACCTGCTGGCCCCTGCGCTGGCCGAAATGGTGGGCACGGTGTGGGACCATGGCAACGACCACTTTCCACCCACCAGCTGGCAGGTGAGCAACATCCACGGTGGCACAGGTGCGAGCAACGTGATTCCGGGCACGGTGGTGGTGGACTTCAACTTCCGCTTCAGCACCGAAAGCACGCCCGAGGGCCTGCAACAGCGCGTGGCCGATGCCCTGCAACGCCACGGTCTGCAAGCCAGCACCGACTACGACCTGGCCTGGACCGTGGGCGGCCTGCCCTTCCTCACCCGCCCCGGCACGCTGGTGGACGCGGTGCGTGGGGCCATAACCGACGAAACCGGCATTCACACGCAGCTGTCGACCACCGGCGGCACCAGCGACGGCCGCTTCATTGCCCAGGTGTGCCCGCAGGTGGTGGAGCTGGGCCCGCCCAACGCCACCATCCACCAGATCAACGAACACGTGGCGGTGGCCGACATCGAGCCACTGAAAAACATTTACCGCCGCGTGCTGGAGCGGCTGAACGCCGCTGCCTGATCACCGCGCCCCTGCACAGCCATCTCCCGGCGGCTTGAAGCCGCCCGCCCCCATGACACTGATTGAACTGATAGAGGACGGTGCCCGTCGCCTGACCGACGCGGGTGTGGCCTTTGGCCATGGAACCACCAATGCCTTTGACGAAGCCGTGTGGCTCGCGTTGTGGCGTCTGGGCTTGCCCCTGGACACCCCGCTGGACGAACCCGCCGACAACGCCGATTCAAAGCTAAAAATGCCTGTGTCGCATGACCAGCAAGCACTGGTAGCTGCACTTTTTGACGAACGCATTGCCACCCGCAAACCTGCCGCCTACCTCACCCATGAGGCCTGGCTGCAGGGCGTGCCGTTTTACGTGGACGAGCGCTCCATCGTGCCGCGCAGCCTGATTGCCGAGGTGCTGGCCGAAGGCACCATCGACATCTGGCTGAGCGACACAACCCGCCAGGTGCTGGACCTGTGCACCGGCAACGGCAGCCTGGCCGTGCTGGCCGCCATGGCCTGGCCCGACGTGAGCGTGACCGGTGCCGACCTGAGCCCAGACGCCCTGGCAGTAGCCCGCATCAACGTAGACAAGCACGGCTTGGCAGACCGCATCACGCTGGTCGAATCGGACGGACTGAGCGCCCTGCCCGGCCCCTACGACCTGATTCTGTGCAACCCGCCCTACGTCAACGCCGACAGCATGGCCGCCCTGCCCCCCGAGTTCCGTGCCGAGCCCGACATGGCCCTGAGCGGCAACCTTGCGGGTGGCACAGACGGCATGGACTTCATTCGCCCGCTGCTGGCCCAGGCCCCTGCGCACATGACGGCAGATGCCGTGCTGGTGCTGGAGATTGGGCACGAACGACCGTTCTTTGAAGCCGCCTTGCCCACGCTGGACGTGGTGTGGCTGAGCACCAGCACAGGCGACGACCAGGTGTTGCTCGTCACACGCGAGGCGCTTGCGCAGTGGCAAGCCGGGGTGGCTGCCGCATGATCACCCTGCGCAACGTCACCCTGCGCCGTGGCACCAAGGTGCTGCTCGATGGCGCCAGCGTCACCCTCAACCCCGGCGAAAAGGTCGGTCTGGTGGGTCGCAACGGGGCTGGCAAGTCCACCCTGTTTGCGCTGTTCAACGGGAGCCTGCACGAAGATGGCGGCGATTTTTCGATGCCGCCCACCTGGCGCATGGGCCAGGTGGCGCAGAACATGCCCGAAACCGACCAGCCCGCCACTGCGTTTGTGCTGGACGGCGACACCCGGCTGACCGAGGCACAGGCTGCACTCACTGCTGCCGAGGCAGCCCATGATGGCGAAGCCATGGGACACGCCCACGCCCTGCTGCACGACGCCGGCGCCCACGATGCCAAAGCCCGCGCGCAAACGCTGATCCTGGGCCTGGGCTTCAAACTCAACGAACTGGACAACCCGGTCAACAGTTTTTCCGGCGGCTGGCGCATGCGCCTGCAACTGGCACGGGCGCTGATGTGCCCCAGCGACCTGCTGCTGCTGGACGAGCCCACCAACCACCTGGACTTGGACGCGCTGGTATGGCTGGAAGGCTGGCTCAAACGCTACGAGGGCACGCTGATCGTCATCAGCCACGACCGCGAGTTTCTGGACGCCATCACCCGCGTGACGCTGCACATCGACAACGCGCAGCTCACCCGCTACGGCGGCAACTACACCGCATTTGAAGAACTGCGTTCGCAGCAAATCGTGCTGCAGCAGCAGGCTTTCTCGAAGCAGCAGGACAAAATTGCGCACCTGCAAAAGTTCATCGACCGCTTCAAGGCCAAGGCCACCAAGGCCAAGCAGGCGCAAAGCCGCGTGAAGGCCCTGGAGCGCATGGAAAAGCTCGCCCCGGTGCTGACCAGCGCCGACTTTCAGTTTGAGTTCCGCGAACCCCTCAGCCTGCCCAACCCCATGCTGGCCATCCGCAATGCAGCCTTTGGCTACCGAGCCGAGCCTGTGCCTGCCCGCCCCAACGCGGCTTTGCCAACAGCGCCACTGTGATGGCCGAGCAACTGGCGCGTGGCGAGCTGCTGCCCGACATCGCACCGGGCGACAAGGTCATTTTGCGGGGCGTGAGCCGCAGCGTCATGGCGGGCCAGCGCATTGGCATTCTGGGGGCCAACGGCCAAGGCAAGTCCACGCTGGTGAAGACCATTGCCCGCGAAATGGCTCCCATGGCGGGGCGCATCACCGAGGGCAAGGGCCTGAGCATTGGCTACTTTGCCCAACAGGAACTGGACGTGCTGCGCCCCGACGACAACCCGCTGCAACACATGGTGCGGCTGGCCAAAGAAGTGAGCCCCCAGGCTCGCGAGCAGGAACTCCGCAACTTCCTGGGCAACTTCCGCTTTGTTGGCGACATGGTGGCCCAGCCCGTGGGCACCATGAGTGGTGGCGAAAAGGCCCGCTTGGTGCTGTGCATGATCGTGTGGCAGCGCCCCAACCTGCTGCTGCTGGACGAGCCCACCAACCACCTGGACCTGACCACCCGCGAGGCGCTGGCCATGGCGCTGAACGAATTTGAAGGCACCGTGTTGCTGGTCAGCCACGACCGGGCGCTGCTGCGGACCGTGTGCGACGAGTTCTGGCTGGTGGGGCGCGGCGGCATAGAGCCATTCGAGGGCGACCTGGACGACTACCAGCGCTACCTGCTGGACGAAGCCAAGCGCCTGCGCGAGCAGTTGAAAACCGATGAAACCGTAGCTGCCAGTGCAATAGCATCAAGCGCTGGAGGCCAAAAAGACTTGAAAAACTCAGCCGTGGATCACACACCGCGACTGAACCCGGCCGAGCAGCGCAAGGCAGATGCAGAACGCCGCCAGAAACTGGCCGCCGCCACCCGCCCCTGGCGCAAAGAGCTGGAGCAAGCCGACGCCCGCATGCACGCCATTCACGCCGAGAAGGCCGCGCTGGAAGATGCCCTCACCCGCCCCATGTCGCCAGCCGACATGGCCACCACCGGCAAACGCCTGAAAGAACTGGCCGATGAACTGGACACGCTGGAAATGCGCTGGCTGGAGCTGGGAGAACTGATCGAACAGGCTGAAAGCGCCCAGTGATCACTCCAGCATGGCGTCGAGGCCTTCGGTCAACAGTTTGAGTGCAGGCATGACGGCTTCGCACCCATCTGTGCATGCGCCAAACACACCGTTGGCCCATTCGGGGTCAAGCCCCAAACGCTCGGCAACGGCTGCCGGGTAGGCGGCATCAGCGTGGTCAGCCTCGATCGACAGCACCTCGATGCGGGCGCGCCACGCGCCCAGATGCACCCAGGCAGCACTGTCGGAAAACTCCGCTGCGGCCAAAGGCTGAGGCACATCTCTCAGGGCTTCGATCATCGGTTTGGGGAAGTTCCAAAGCCACGCCAGTTCGGCAGACACGTCGCCATGGTGGAAACCGAGTTCGGCCTTTTCGAGTGCGGCACGGCCCCCGGCCAACACATTCATGCGTGTGTCCAGCGGGGCCATCTCTGCGGCCGCCACAGCGTGCATCTGCAACTGACCGATGGCGTGCATCAGCCCCAGGGTGAAGGCGAGGTCGCCATTGCCATGGCCCTGACGGGCAAGCCAGCGTGCGGCGCAGGCCGTGTACAGGTTGTAGCGCCAGAACTGCTTCATGTCCAAGCCGGGCGTGTTGCCAAACGCCGCCACCATGCCATTGCCGAGTACGAGGTTGCGAACCATGACAAAGCCCAGCATGCGCAGGGCATCGTCCACGGTGCCAATGGTGCGCGACACGTGAAAGTAAGCAGAATTGGCCAGCCGTAACAGCTTGGCTGTGAGCGCCGGGTCTGCTGCAAGCTGGCCGGCGATCTCGTCGATAGACACGTCTTCGTCACTGAAACTCTGAATGAGCTTTTGCGTCACCTTGGGCACGGTGGGCAATTTGCTGGGCTGGTCTAGCAGGGTCTTGATGTCCATGTTTGGGTGTCCCGTCGATGTCACGGCGCCAAAACGACGCTTTTGTGTGTGTTTTTCATTATGGCGTCGGTTCGGAACAGCAAGTCAACGGTGGTATGTTCAGAGAACCGCTTTCAGGAGAGTACACATGGTCACGCGTCGCAAAACAACACCGCCCAAAGTCGCCAACACGGTCACTGCCGAACCCACAACGGCGATGCCTGGTGCGGGCCAGGGCGAAGTTGGGGCCTACATGACAGACGCCTGGCAGCGCACCTTCCTGTTCTGGGACACGCTGCTGAACCGCGGCAACAACTACATCGAGCACCTGGACCAGGGCACGCCCCCACTGCTGAAATTCGAGCATGAGGTGGTGTTGGACGGCAAAACACTGGCTCAGCCCTGCAACTACGCCCTGCTGCGCCTGATTCCGCCCGCCAGCATGCCGGTCAACCCACAGGCACGCCCCGTGGTGGTGGTGGACCCGCGCGCAGGCCACGGCCCAGGCATTGGCGGTTTCAAGATGGACTCCGAAGTGGGCATGGCCATGCACGCCGGCCACACGGTGTACTTCGTCACGTTCCGGCCCGAGCCTGAAGAGGGCCAGACGCTGTTCACCGTGATGGACGCCGAGGCGCAGTTTCTGGAAGCGGTCATTGCCCGCCACCCAACATCGGCCAAACCGGTGGTCATTGGCAACTGCCAGGCGGGCTGGGCCATGATGGCGCTCAACTCGGTGCGGCCAGAACTGTTCGGGCCGCTGATGGTGATGGGCGCCCCCCTGTCTTACTGGGCAGGCAGCTCGCAGCTCAACCCCATGCGTTACGCCGGTGCATCTTTGGGCGGTTCGTGGCTGGCATCGCTGACGTCCGACATGGGTGCAGACCGGTTTGATGGTGCGCACCTGGTGGACAACTTCGAGCGGCTGAACCCGGCCAACACGTTCTGGAACAAGTACTACAACCTGTGGTCGCATGTGGATACCGAGGCTGAGCGCTTCCTGGAGTTCGAGCGCTGGTGGGGTGGCTTTTTCCGGATGACGGGCAGCGAAATCGAAGCCATTGTCGAAAACCTGTTTGTGGGCAACCGCCTGGCGCGCGGCACCATGAAGGCAGGCGAACGCACCATTGACCTGCGCAACATCACTGCGCCGGTGGTGGTGTTTGCCTCTTGGGGCGATAACATCACGCCACCGCCGCAGGCGCTGGACTGGATCATCGACACCTGGGGCGACGAGCGGGCCATTGCCGCCGCCGGGCGCACCATCGTCTATGTGCTGCACGACAGTGTGGGGCACCTGGGCATTTTTGTGGGCGGCGAAATTGCCCGCAAGGAGCACGATCAGCTGGTGTCGTCGCTTGACATCATTGAAAGCCTGCCGCCTGGCCTTTATGAGATGAAACTGCGCGACAAGGCCGGCTTGACGGACCTGCGCTGGGACGAGCTGGAGCCCGGTGCCTACACGGTGCACTATGAGCACCGCACCATGGATGACATCAAGGCGCTGAACCCCGAGGGGCGAGAGGAAGAGGCGCTGTTCTCCACCCTCAGCAAAGTGTCTGAAATGAATGCCCAGCTGTACAAGCAGTGGGTGCGCCCCTGGGTGCAGATGACGGCGTTTCGCCCCATTGCCGACGCCATGGGCAAGCAGAACCCGCTGCGGCTGCAGCGTCAACTCCTGTCTGACCAGATGCCCTTTGCGCCCCTCATTCGGCAGGGGGCTGAATGGGCACGCACCCACCGCGCCCCAATTGCGGACGACCACCCGCTGAACGCCGTTGAGAAGCAGATGGCAGCCCGTATCACGCAAGAGCTGGACAAGTTTCGCGACCAGCGCAATGAACAGAGCGTGAAGCTGGCGCGCCAGCTGTACGGCCCCAAAGGCCTGGGCGCGTTGTTCCCGCCCGATACGCCCGATGCCGACGTGGCACACGAGCGGGCACTGAACGAGCTGGAAACCGCCCGCGCAGCGGTACTGCCCACGATCACCGAAGGTGGGTTTGCCGAGGGAGTGTGCCGCATCGTGCTGGCGGGCATGGTGTCCATCGGTGCGTTCGAGCGACGCAGCCTGCGGCTTGCCCGCCTGCTGGCCCAATTGCCCGGAAATGGCATGTCAGGAGCCAATGCAAAGACCGACTGGGTGCAGATGCTGAAGGCTCAAGCGCGCATCACGGCAGTGGCCCCCGTTGAAGCGCTGAATGCGCTGGAACAGCTGCTGCCTGACGCGAGCAGCCGGGAAAATGCCCTTGCCTTGTCTGCCGCTGTGATGATGATTGAGCCCACCCTGGCCAACCCAAGGTCAGAGATCATCGAATTTTTGATGGCCACACTTGGAGCCGACCCAGACCGAGTGATAGCACTGGCGCGCCAACTGACAGACTCGCTGGAGCAGCCTGAACCCACGCGCAAGGCACTCTGAGCACCGCGCCGCTGCCGCACGCCAGCCTCATGCGCAACAGGTAAGAGTTGTTTTAGCTGGGTGAGGTGATGCGTGCCAGCACGGTCTGGCAACGGGCTGACGATCAGGAACAAAAAAGCCCACCGAAGTGGGCTTTTTCATGGAGTACCGCCAGATCAGCGGATCACAGCCAGGGTCGTGCGTTGGCCACCCTTGTAGGTCATCAGCGTCAGGGCACCGTTCTTGATGTCGCCTTTTTCGTCGAACGACACGGTACCGGTCACGCCTTTGTAGCCGCTGGTGGCAGCCAGAGCAGGCAGGTACTTGGCTGGGTCTGCAGAGTTGGCAGTGACCATGGCTGCAGCCATGACCTTGACGGCGTCATAGACGTAGGGTGCGTACACCTGAACTTCGGTGCCGAACTTGGCTTTGAAGTCGGCGCGGAATTTCTCCATACCGGCTTTCTCTTCGCCTTCAACACCACCGGCTTCAGCGCAGTAGACCTGGTCGTCGGCCATGCCGTCGCCAGCCAGTTTGGCCAGTTCGCTGGAGCAGATACCGTCGCCACCCATGAACTTGGCTTTGATGCCCAGCGCTTTCATTTGCTTGAGCATCGGGCCGGCGACAGCGTCCATACCGCCGAAGAACACCACGTCAGGCTTCTTGCCTTTCAGGGTGGTCAGGATGGCGTTGAAGTCAGTGGCTTTGTCGTTGGTGAATTCGCGACCCACCACTTTGCCGCCGGCAGCTGCCACAGCTTTTTCGAACTCGTCAGCCACGCCTTGGCCATAAGCGGTGCGGTCATCGATGACGGCAACGTTTTTGGCTTTGAGGGTTTCGATGGCGTATTTGCCGAGGGTAGAACCCAGGTGCACGTCGTCAGCCACCATGCGGAAGGTGGTCTTGAAGCCTTGACGTGTGTACTTGGGGTTGGTAGCGGAAGGAGAAATCTGGGGCAGGCCAGCACCGTTGTACAGCGTAGACGCGGGGATGGTGGTGCCGGAGTTCAGGTGACCGATCACGCCGTTGACTTTGGCATCGATCAGCTTTTGCGCAGCAGCGGTGCCTTGCTTGGGATCAGCTGCGTCGTCTTCGGCCAGCAATTCAAATTTGGCAGGCTTGCCGTCGATCTTGAGGCCAGCAGCATTCAACTCTTCGATGGCCATGCGGGCACCGTTTTCGTTGTCTTTGCCCAGGTGGGCAATGGCACCACTGGTGGGGCCCACGTGGCCAATTTTGACGATGGTGGCCTCGGGCGCGGCGGGAGCGGCAGGGGCTGCAGCAGGAGCAGCAGCCGGTGCAGGTGCTGCCTCTTCTTTTTTGCCGCAGGCGGCCAGAATCACGGCGGCAGAAATAACAGCCAGCTTCATTTTCATTTGCATATGGGTCCTTGAAAGGGAAGGGTCAGTGAAAGGTCGACCAAAACGGATTTGAGCGGCGCATAACGCACCACAAACCGCACGATACCTCAAATTTGAAGATTTTTCTGTGCACCACCCTGCTCAGGGCCAACGCAGGCAGGGTTAGCCCCATGTCAACCAGTGGAATGAATGCTCAATCAGTTGTCTGAATACAACCATCACCAATCTGACGCGCAGCTTGCACTGTTTTGCCGAGCACGGCGTCACGCACCAGGGCCTCAACCTGGGAAGCGAGTTCGCTCCGCAGGGTCTGCACCAGCAACATTTGCTGCGTCTGCAGGGCGTGCGTGACTGCATCGCGGATGTGGTCATCCATTGCATGCATCACGCTGGCGCAAGCACGCGCCACCAGTGCTTCGTCCGGCTCCGGTTTGGTTACCGTTGAAGCCGAATCCCGCGACGACACCAACAGTTCGGATTCAGGTCGATGGGGCTCAGAGGGCGGGACTTGGGGAGGTGGGACATGAACCACCTCGGTCAGGGTTGGCACGAAGCGCCGGGTTTCTGGCACAGACCGGGAGGACACCGGCCGACCTGCATGTGGCTGTTCGGGCATGGAGTTTCGGCTTGTGGTCACGGTTTGGATGCTGCTGCGGCGTCGTGGTAGTCGGGCGTGAGGCCCAAGGCCTGGTAACTGCGCCAACGCTGTCGGGCCAATGCACGGGCAGATTCATCGGGAGGCACCACCTCAACCACCCGCTCAAACACATCGTGTGTGGCAGGCATGCTGGTGCGCATGTTTACCAACACCTGCCTCACGCAAGAACCGACCAGGTCAGAGCACAAGACAACGGGAGAGCGCGACCTGACTTCCTCGGGGGCGTCCCCGGTGGCATGCGCCAGAAAGGGGTCGGTTTCCAGCATCCACAGCCTCTGATCCATATTTGCCAGGTCACTTGGCTCGGCACACACGACCAGCGTCATCTGCCTCGCACGGACTTTGCGTACCAGGCGGCAGACGTAATCAATGGGATCTGCCACATTGAAGTGGAAAGTGACCGTTGGCATGGGGAGGACGACGTCAGCTTCGACGTCTTTTCGGCTTGTCAACCGCCACAGATGCAGGCGCAGCCTGCAGTGCCGCTTCGTTCAGCACGTATTGGAGCAACAATGGTACCGGGCGGCCAGTAGACCCCTTGGCTGCACCGCTCTTCCATGCGGTGCCAGCAATATCCAAATGCGCCCAAGAGAGGTTGCCGGCAAACTTCTGCAGGAACTTGGCCGCTGTAACTGCTCCGCCCATGCGGCCCGCCACGTTGCCCATGTCGGCAAAGTTGCTTTTGAGGCCCTCTGCATACTCATCGTCCAGAGGCATGCGCCAGCACAGATCCTGGGATTGCTCGCCTGCGCTGGAGAGTTTGGATGCCAGCGCATCGTCGGGACTGAACAGTCCAGTACGGACACTTCCCAAAGCCACCACGCATGCTCCGGTGAGAGTGGCCACATCGACCACACTGGATGGATTCAGACGCTCCGCGTAGGTCAAGGCATCGCACAGAATGAGGCGCCCCTCGGCATCGGTATTGAGAATTTCGATGGTCTGCCCGCTCATGCTGGTGACCACATCGCCCGGTTTGACGGCCCGACCGTCGGGCATGTTCTCGCACGACGGGATCAGAGCCACCACATTGATGTGAGGTTGCAACATGGCGATGGCATGCATGGTGCCCAGCACGCTGGCAGCGCCACCCATGTCAAATTTCATTTCATCCATTTCAGCGGCGGGCTTGATGGATATGCCACCGGTATCGAAGGTGATTCCCTTGCCCACCAGCACCACCGGTGCTTGGCCTTTGACACCTCCGTTGTAGCGGATGACGATGAACCGCAGGGGCTCTACCGACCCTTGGGCCACAGCCATAAAGGCACCCATGCCCAACTTGCCCACTTCTTTGGGGCCAAGTACATCTACCTTGACGCGGGGGTGCTTGCCCAGTTTTTCAGCCGCTTCAGCAAGCAAAGTGGGGGTGGCGTGGTTGGCGGGGCGGTTGGCCCACTCCTTGGCGAGCTCCATGCCACTGACCAACGCCCGACCTTCGGCAACGAGTTGTTCCACGCGCTCCGACCCTGGCATGGCCACGATGACCTTGTGCAAGCTGCGCGGTTTCGGTTTTGACAGCGTGGTGGTGAATTGGTAAGTGGCATCCGCCACCGCCAGCATGGCTGCGCGGGCAGCCCCTTCAGTGACACCGGGAAGCCCCAGGTAAACCACGGCCTTTTTCACGTGGGGTTGCTTCAATCCAGAAAAAGCAACCACAAGGCCTTTGCGGACAGCCGCTGCAGATCCATCGCCCACACGGACAACCACCAGGCGCCGCGCGGCAACGGCTGGGCAAGCCAGTGCCACCAGTTGTTTGCCAACGCCAGCTTCCAACTCGCCGGATTTGAGCAAGGGTTGCAGCCAGGCCAAGAGCCCTTCGGCACCTTGAGCCCATGGGCCGGACACGTTGTCCGGAAGGGTGTCGGGCAGGTGGTCAGGCCAAGCCAGCACCAGTGCGTCGGTTTGAGCGGTAGTGGCTTGCGCCAGGGAGAGGGGCTTGAGTTCGAAGTCCATAATCGTGGTTTCCAGTGTCGCAAGATGTTATTCCATTCCTCCATTCGCAAAGAACTGGCCCGAAGTTTCGGGGCCACGCTGGTGGTGCTGTTCACGATCGTGGTGACGATCATGCTCATCCGGACGCTGGGACTGGCCACATCTGGCAGCGTTGACCCCAAAGAAGTGGTGCTGGTGCTGGGCTACACAGTGCTGGGCCGCCTGCACATCATCCTCACCATGGCCCTGTTCATTGCGGTGGTGTCGGTGCTGTCGCGCATGCACCGCGACAGCGAGATGGTGATATGGATGTGCAGTGGCCGGGGCTTGGCAGGTTTGCTCCAACCCATCCTCAGGTTTGCCTGGCCACTGTTGGCTGCATCTGCGGTACTGGTGTTTCTGGCTTGGCCGTGGGCCAACCAACAAACGGAAGACCTGCGGGAGCGCTTCACCCAACGCGGCGACCTGCAACGTGTGGCACCCGGTCAATTCCAGGAAGACTCTCAGGGCCAGCGCGTGTTTTTCATCGACAAAGACACAGGCGACGGAACCGAGGGCCGCAATGTGTTCATTTCTTCTACCGGACCACAGGGCGAAAGCACCGTTTCCGCGCGTGCAGCCAAACTCACCCGCACAGGCACCGAGCAGTATTTGCAGTTCATTTCGGGGATGCGGGTTGAAACTTCTCCAGACATGCTAAGCCTGCGGGTGAGCGAATTCGAACAGTACAGCGTGCGCGTGACTGAAGCAGGAGCCACGCTCAGCACCAGCAGGGCCATGAAGACCCGCTGGACCTGGGACTTGCTCGCCCAACCCAGCCCGCAAGCACATGCGGAGTTGGCATGGCGACTGGGCCTTGTGTTGTGCGCCTTGAATCTGGTGCTGGTCGCCGTCGCCATTTCCACGGGCAACCCCCGTGCAGGACGCAGTGGCAATGTAGCCTTTGCCATGTTCACATTTTTGCTCTACTACAACCTGCTCAACATGAGTGAGTCCTGGGTATCCAGAGGCAGTATCAGCGCTCCAGCGCTGGTGTTGGCCTTGCACGGCAGCGTGTTTGTGATGGCCAGCCTGTGGCTGGCCAAACGCCATGAAAACGTCAGCTTCCGCTCATTGTGGCGCGCCAGCATGGAACGCTCAAAGACAGGAACTGCGGCATGACAGTGCTGAGACGCCTGATTTACCGCGATGTCAGTGGGGCAGTTGCACTGGTAGCCCTCGCGTTTCTGGGCCTGTTTTTTTTCTTTGACTTCATTGACGAACTGTCAGCCATTGGGCGGCCTTCGCCGGTGTCTCCTCAACTGACTTACAGCCTGCAGCATGCCTTGCTGCAGGTGGCGCTGCAGGTTCCGGGCCACGCCTACGAAGTCATGCCCATTGCGGTGCTCATCGGCACCGTTTTTGTGTTTGCGCGGCTGGCGCAGGGCTCTGAATACACGATTCTGCGCACCAGTGGCCTGGGGCCTTGGCGGGCTCTGCGGCTGATGCTGGGGCTGGGGCTGGTATTTGTGGCCGTCACATTCGTTGTGGGCGACTACGTGGCCCCAGCGGCAGGCAAAACCGCACAGTTGTTGAAGGCGCGCTTTGAGGGACGCGTGGCGGTGGGCGGCGTGGGCGCTTGGCTGAAAGAAAAGCAGGCTTACAGCCAGTATTCGGTCAATGTGAACGCTCTCAATGCGCAGGGCGAGCTGGAAGGCATTCGCATTTTCGAGTTTGACAATCAAGGGCGATTGGTGTCACGCACCCAGGCGCAGTCCGGGCGCATTGATGAGCAAGGTGGCTGGCTTTTGCGCCAGGTGCTGCGCACGGAGTTCACCACACAAGGCGCTGACGGTACCTCGGTGCAGCAGCGGCAATTGGCCACCTTGCTGTGGCCCAACTCACTCACGGCTGAAATGGTCTCGGTGGCCCTGTTGCGTCCCGAACGCATGCCCACTGCCGATCTGTACCACTATGTGCAACACCTGGATGCCAACGGCCAGAGCTCGCAGCGGTACGAACTGGAGTTCTGGCGCAAGGTGTTTTACCCCCTCAGTTGCCTGGTGATGGTGGTGCTGGCGCTGCCCTTTGCCTACCTGCACTTCCGCTCGGGCGGGATCACAGGCTATGTGTTCGTTGGAGTGATGGTTGGCATCAGTTTTTTTCTGCTGAACAACGTGTTTGGCTACATCGGCAACCTCAACAACTGGTTGCCGTGGCTGGCGGCAGCATCACCTTCGCTCATTTACTCCCTGGTGTCGCTCACGGCTTTTGGCTGGCTGGTGTTGCGACGCTGAAGCCCTTTTTCCTGCCCGATGTGAACACCAACACCCCACCTTCCAGCGCGGTGGTGCTTTTTGCCCACGGTTCGCGCGACCCTTTGTGGCGCACACCCATTGAAGCGGTGGCCGCAGAAGTGCGCCGTATTTGCCCCCATACACCGGTGGCCTGTGCCTACCTGGAGTTGTGCGAGCCCAGCCTGCCCGACGCAGTGCACACACTGATTGGCCAAGGAGTGACGCACATCCGTCTGTTGCCCGTTTTTTTTGGCATGGGTAAACACGCCCGCGAAGACCTGCCCGAGTTGGCACAGGCGCTGCGGTCACAGAATCCGGGGTTGAGCCTGACGGTGTTACCCGCTGCCGGGGAACACCCAGCCCTCACAACCCTGCTGGCACAGCTTGCACTGGGGCAGACCGCATGAACCTGCACCAGTTCAAATTTGTGCAGGAGGCGGTGCGCCGTAACCTGAACCTGACCGAAACTGCCAAGGCGCTGCACACCTCTCAGCCCGGCGTGTCCAAAGCCATCATCGAGCTGGAAGACGAACTGGGCATCCAAATCTTTGCCCGCCACGGCAAGCGCATACGCCGTGTGACCGAGCCCGGGCAGCATGTGCTGAAAAGCATCGACATCATCCTGCGCGAGCTCAACAACCTGCGCCGCATTGGCGACCAGTTTTCAGCTCAGGACAGCGGCACGCTGTCCATTGCCACCACCCACACCCAGGCCCGCTATGTGTTGCCCGCGCCGGTGGCCAAGCTGCGGCAGGCCTACCCAAAAGTGGCCATCAGCCTGCACCAGGGATCGCCAGACCAGGTGGCGCAAATGCTGCTGACCGATGTGGCCGACATCGGCATGGCGACCGAATCGCTGTCGCAATATGAAGATCTGATCACCCTGCCCTGCTACGAGTGGCAACACGTACTGGTGCTGCCAGTGGGGCACCCCCTGCTGGAACGCGAGCGCCTGACGCTGGACGACCTGGACAAGCTGCCGCTGGTCACCTACCACCCGTCTTTCACGGGGCGCAGCCGCATCGACAACGCATTTGCTGCGCGCGACCTGAAACCCAACATCGTGCTGGAAGCCATTGACTCGGACGTGATCAAAACCTACGTCAAGCTGGGGCTCGGCGCGGGCATCGTGGCCGAAATGGCCATGGGCGGCGACAACCGCGACCCGGATCTGGCATCCCGCCCGCTGGGCCAGCTGCTGGGCCACAACGTGGCACGGGTGGCCTTCAAGCGCGGCGCCTACCTGCGCAACTACGTGCTGCGTTTTGCCGAGTTGCTGAGTGACCGCCTGAGCCGCGATTTGATCGCCAAAGCCATGGACGGCCACATTGAAAACTACAGCAATTTGTAGCTGAAAACCCAATACCAACAAGCGCCATAGGCCATTTTTATTCATATTTCATGAACGCGCCAGCCCACACCCCCACCTTGCACAGCCGCTTGCCCAACGTGGGCACCACCATCTTCACCGTGATGTCGGCGCTGGCCGCAGAGAAGGGTGCAGTCAACCTGGGACAAGGCTTCCCTGACTTCAACTGCGACCCCGCACTGGTCAACGCCGTGACTGCCGCCATGCAAGCGGGGCACAACCAGTACCCGCCCATGCCCGGTGTGCCCGCACTGCGCCAGGCGGTGGCCACCAAAATGGAAGCGCTGCACGGCAAGGTGTACAACGCCAACACCGAAATCACCATCACTGCCGGGGCCACACAGGCCATCTTGACCACCATCCTCGCCATCGTCCACCCGGGGGACGAAGTGATCGTGCTGGAGCCGTGTTACGACAGCTACGTGCCCAACATCGAACTGGCCGGTGGCGTGGCGGTACGCGTGCCCCTCACACCCGGCACCTTCAGGCCAGACTTCGACCGCATTTCAGCGGCCATCACACCCCGCACACGCGCCATCATCGTCAACAGCCCGCACAACCCCAGCGCCACGGTGTGGGGTCACGCTGACATGCTGCGCCTGCAAGACCTGCTGGCCCCCACCGACGTGCTGCTGATCTCTGACGAGGTGTACGAACACATGGTGTACGCCCCGCTGGAGCACCTGAGCGTGGCGCGTTACCCCGGGCTGGCTGCACGGGCGTTTGTCATCAGCAGCTTTGGCAAAACCTTTCACGTCACCGGTTGGAAGGTGGGCACCGTGGCCGCGCCCGCGCCGCTGACAGCCGAGTTCCGCAAGGTGCACCAGTTCAACGTGTTCACCGTCAACACGCCGGTGCAACATGCGCTGGCGGCCTACCTGGCCAACCCGGCGCCTTACCGCGACTTGCCCGCTTTTTATGCCGCCAAGCGCGACCTGTTTCGCCAGGGGCTGGCGCAAACGCGCTTCAAACTGTTACCCAGTGA
>JFJP01005611.1_pt1 | contig 15449 bp, 15 predicted proteins | sample 431651 | NCBI WGS metagenome assembly JFJP01 (sample SAMN02602958, study PRJNA72255) | Microbial mat metagenome, whole genome shotgun sequencing project. | biome: fresh water; feature: sink hole; material: water; isolation source: purple microbial (photo- and chemosynthetic) mats found in... | reverse complement strand
CTGGCGCGGGCCATGGGCGTGCGCACCAGCCCGCTGGAGTTGGTGCCCTCACTGGGCTTGGGCACCAGCCCTGTCAGCCTTTTTGAGATGGGTAACGCCTACGGCACCCTGGCCAATGGCGGCGGCTACCTGGCGCCGGTGCTTGTCACCCGCATTGAAAACCGCCAGGGCGAGCTGCTGGCCGAGTTTGCCCCAGCAGCGGCTGAAGTCGTGCTGTCGCCAGAGGTCAACCACAGCTTGCTGGATGCCCTGCGCGGCGTGGTGGACAAAGGCACGGGCAGCGCCATTCGCAGCCGCTTTGGCATCCGCGCCGACGTGGCCGGCAAGACCGGCACCACCCAAGGCAACGCCGACGGCTGGTTCATCCTGATGCACCCTCAGCTGGTGATGGGTGCTTGGGTGGGCTTTAACGATGGCCGCGTGACGCTGCGCAGCGACTACTGGGGCCAGGGCGCGCACAGCGCCTTGCCGATTGTGGGCAACTTCACGGCACAAGCCCTGCGCACCCGCGTGATCGACCCCCGCGTGAAGTTTGCAGCCCCACCAGAGGGGTTTTTCAGCCAGCTGCGCGACCGCCTGGAGGATTGGTTTCAGCAGCTCTTTGGCCCCTCCCCTCCGACCGGTTCACCACCCGCCGTGCCACCTTTGGCGCCGGTTGAAGCCCGGCCAGCGCCTCCCGTTGAGCCTGTGCCGCCTGCCGAGTTGATGGTCAACCCGCCCACCGAGCCCCTGACCGCTCCCGCATCCGGGGTGCCGGCGCAGCCCCTGCCGCCCGCTGGGCCTCTGACACCCACGACCCCAGCAGCGCCGTCCGGGCCGCTGGATCCGACGGGGAATCTGGCGTAGACCAATGTAGATGCCAAATCGAGCGCTAGCCGGCGTATTTAAAAGGCTTGTTGATATCAAATCAGGTGCAATTTGTGGTGCAGATTTTGCCTGAGTAAGCATCTTTGATTTAAATTGGTCAGCTTTTGAATTTAAATGGGTCAAGATTAAAGTGGTGATCCCCCATGGACCTGTTTGACAGCCTGCCGCCTGAAGAAGCGCTGACGACCCTGGCGCCCGGCGCCGTGTTGCTGCATGGTTTTGCCCGCGCCGGGGATGCAGAGCTGCTGTATGCCATCGAGTCCGTTCTGGATCAGGCCCCCCTGCGCCACTGGCAAACCCCCGGCGGCTACACCATGTCGGTGGGCATGAGCAACTGCGGGCCGCTGGGCTGGGTGTCTGGCGCCAGCGGCTACCGCTACACCGCCCATGACCCGGCCTCCAGCCAACCTTGGCCCGCGATGCCCGTGTGCCTGATGGATCTGGCCCGGCGCGCCGCAGCGCAGGCTGGCTACCCCCACTTTGAGCCCGACGCCTGCCTCATCAATCAGTATTTGCCCGGCACCAAACTGTCGCTGCACCAGGACAAAGACGAGCAAGACCTGCGCGAGCCCATCGTCTCGCTGTCTCTGGGGCTGCCGGCGGTGTTTCTGTTTGGCACCGCCAGCCGCACAGACCGCCCGCAGCGCTGGCGGCTGGTGCATGGGGACGTGGTGGTGTGGGGCGGCCCCTCGCGGCTGGCCTTTCACGGCGTGAATGCCCTGGCCGATGGTGAGCATCCGCTTCTGGGGTCGCGCCGGTTGAACTTGACGTTTCGGCGGGTGCGGTAGTGGTTTGGGTGGGCGACTAAGTTCCGCCATCGGCGTTTTTGGCAAGTGGCTCGCCTTGTGCGGAGGCCCCCGTCTGTAAAAACGTGGCCATGCGCTGCAACTCGTCCTCCAGCGCACCAGAAAATGCAGCCCCAGGCGGCGGCCTGCCCGCCACATAGCCCAACTCGGCTTGCATTTGCCCGCCGACCACCGACACATTGCCCCAGCCGATGACCTGCTCATGCCACAGGAGCGGCAGGGCGTAATAGCCCCGTACCCGCTTGGCTGCGGGCGTGTAGGCCTCAAAGCGATAGGCCCATCCCCATAGGTGTTCAAAGCGGCGGCGGTCCCATACCAGCGGGTCAAACGGGGCGAGAAGGCGCACCATCTTATCGGGCGCATGGCGGCGGGAGGCCGGGTTTTCAGTGGCGGGCCAGTAGTAGGTCTGGCCATCCACCAGGGCACTGGCCAGGCGCTCTTTGGCACGGCAAAAGGCATCGCGGCGCCAGTGCGCCCACTGCGGTACGGCACCCCGCAGATGGTTGATCAGCTCACCCAGTGATCGCTCGGGCAGCGGTGCGTACTTGCGCACGATCACGTCCACCAGGGCGTCCATGGTCGCCTGGGGTTCTGGCGTGCCTGCCGGCGCGGTGCGTTCGGCATAGGTTCGCACACCACTGGCACGCCCGGCGATGCGCAGCAGACCACGGTAGTGCATATCGTCCAGCAGCTGGGTGCTGGCCTTGCTGGAGCCGCCAAACCAGTTGCGCGAGGAGCCGTGCGCAAAGTGCGCGTCTACCACCCGAGGATGCACCACGCCGTGCGCCTGCACAAAGCCCAGGACCGAGTCCATTTGTGTTTGCCGCTCTGGCGTCAGGATTGTTCGGGGTGTGCGCGGATGCATCAGCGCCTGCGTGGCGCGCGGCAAAAAGCCGTAGTTAACGAAAAAGTCTTCCTCAATGTCCAGCGTCGAATAGCGCCGCTCCAGGTCGCCCGCGCGGTAGTCTTTGACCCGGTGGCGCAGCGTCAGGTCTTGCGCGCGCGCCGGGGCACGAATCGGGTCGGCCTGCACAAAGCCCAGTTGGGTGATGGCCTTGGGCAGCGTAGTGGGTGCAAACAGCGTGCGCGCTATGGCATAGCGGCGCAGGGTATCCAGAGTGATCGGCATGGATGCAGGCGGGTGGGTGGGAGTAACAGCGCAATATACGTGGAACGGCGCCGCCTGTGAGCACCGGTTGGGTCCGGGGCCCCGGGCGGGTACGCCGTGGCAATTTTTAGGTCAAATCAGTCTCTGGCCCGCGTATTAATTGCGTCAAGTGCTATCAAATATAAATATTTGCCTACATTGAGCCTTCAGAGAAGAATTTGCTGATCAATCCGGCGCACCCGAGCCTGCAGTCTGCAGGACAGCACGTTGGCCTCTATCAACCCAGTTTTTGATGAAAACAGCTTCTAGCCGGTGAATTTACTGCCTTATCAGCTATCAAAATTTTTTGGTTGACGCCCTGTTGCCCAAGATTGAGGCGAAAGCCAACGCGGCCTTTGTGCTGTGAGCGCAATGCAGTCAGGTGTTGCTGACAAACTGATCAACGAATTGCGCTTGAGCCTGGGGGTGGCACGCCGGACATTGCAGCGATGGCGGCACTGGTGGTGCGAGATATTTGTGGGAACCCCGTTTTGGACTTTAGGCAGAGGTCGTTTTATGCCGCCAGTCGAGCATTTAGCCTTGCCAAACAGCCTACTTGAGCGTTTTAGCGGTATGGATGCCCATTCGCAGTTGGTGCGATGCCTTCAATTTCTGGCGCCACTTTCAAAGCCAGGTTTTTTCACCCACGATGATGGTCGCTGAGCACCCGCAGAGAATGTCGCAACTCAGAAATGTTCTCAGAAGGTGATGCTGGCGATGTAAAAAGCGTAGCACTGGAGCCTCTGTTTGTATTTCCGGATCAGACCCTTATGTATAGCTATGCATAAGGGCCTACTGCAGCCAGCGATTTTTCTCCATATCGGACACTTAAATTTAAAAGTCATGTATCGGTGAAGTCTTAGAACTGTTCGACTACCCCGGACAGCCTGGTGCGCGAAGAGGCTGAACCGGAGCACGGCGACCGTTCAGCAATCTGACAAACCTCCGACCTCAAGCCACAAGCTGCGATCGAATCACCAACAGCGTCGCCATCATCAGCAAAAAGATACTAAGCCACCTTCGAAAGACAATCTCCTGCAAGTGTCCTGCGAGCCGATCTCCGAGGTGAAACGCCAGCAGACACAGCAGCACAGCCGCCACCATCAGAGAGAGGCTTACATCGACTGGAGCCACGAACATTAACAAGGTGATTTGGATCGCCTTACCTAATGCAAAGCAGACATTCAGGGCAATCAGCAGCTGCAGCCTGGACAGACGTGCCAGCCCTGCGAACAGCACCATAAACGGAGCGCCGACGTTAAGGGCGGCTTCGGTGATGCCTGCAAGCAGACCGAACAACGGTGCACTGCTCATGACGACGACTTTCTTCTGCGGTATCCAGCGGCGCTGTAGAAATGGCAAAACGACGCTGAATACGATCAGTGCTGCCAGCAGCAGGAGCGATACGCGCTGAGGCAATGACACCTGCAGCGCAACACCGAGTGCAGCTCCGGCCACGATGCCGGGTAGTAGCGTCCATGGGAGGCCAGAGCCGCCCAGATATTGCCGGTTCAACATGAGCCAGTAGCTGGCTAGTACAAGCAGTGGTACAGCCGCGAACAACACAGCAGTCTGATAGTCCAGAAACAGCGCCAGCAGTGGCGTCGCGATCATGGCGAAGCCAAGACCGAAGACGCCTTGTACGAATGCCGCCAGAGCGAGGACGAATAGGACGGCCGCGAACTGCGAATCGCTCACCCGCCCGCCGTTACTTGAGCTGGCCTCACAGCACCACCCGTTCGCGTACGGCGCGTGCAGCGTCGTTCAGTCGTGCTACCGCGCGTGGCATGTCCACGGTCAGCACGCAGCCTGCTTCAACGATGGTGATCCCATCAACGATTACCCGATCCACATCGTCGCCCGAGGCCGAGAGAACCAGGAACTTGAACGGGTCATAAACCGGCGCAGCCTTGAAAGTGTCTGTGCGCACGAACACGATATCGGCCTTGCATCCCGCGGCCAGGCGTCCAAGGTCAGGCCGGCCCAGGGCGTCTGCGCCACCAACAGTGGCCATGGTGAATACGTCCTGCGAAGTGGCCACGCTGACCGAGTGCTCGACGATGCGACATACCGTTGCTGCCATGCGCATGTCGTTAAACAGGTCGAACGGGAATGTGTCGGTCCCCAGAGACTGGCGAATCCCCATCTGCTTGTATTTCTCTATGGAGTTGATCACACCGCCTCGCCTAGCCTTGACCCAGGGCAGGTGGACCACGGTGGTCTGCGAATCGCGCAATGCCGCCACCTCGCTGTCCACTAGAGAGGCCATGTTGCCATCGCTCGTCATGATCTGCCCGTGACCAATAAGTACATCGGGCCCGAGCATGCCGGTGCTCTGCATGTATTCCACGGTGCTCATACCGTACTCGCTGCGGATACGCTCGTACTCGTTGGGCGACTGGCCCGCATGAACCTGGATCAGCAGCTTATGCTCATCTGCAGCCTCGCGGGCTTCTCGCAACATAGCAGGATCGCAGGTGTCGATCTGACCTGGCGCGAGCATTGTGCGCAACCGGCCATCGAATCTGCCATCCCATTTGGCACAGAAATCCACGCAATCGCGAAACCGCTTGCGGCCGTTGCCGGGATAGGCCTCATACCAGACCTTACCGCCAGGTGCATGCCCATAGTGCATGGCACGAAACCGTGGTGCCGAGTAGACGCGTAGGCCGACGTTGATTCCGGTTTGCGCCACCTGTTCGGTAATGGCAATATCGCCGTCGCCACCCACCTCGTAGTCATAGCCCAATTCCACGACGGTGGTAGATCCTGTGCGGGCTAACTCGGCAAAGGCGCACTCGGCTGCAATGACTTGTGCCTCAGGGTCGATGGCATGGCGCACTGCTGGCAGCGTCTTGTAAAGCGTGCCGTAGTTGACCTCTTTCGCAGCACCACTAACGTTGGTGCTCTCCTCCAGATAGCCCTTGGTGAACATCGTGTCGGTGACATGAAGGTGTGTGTTCACCAGACCAGGCATCACGATGCGGCCCTGAGCATTGATCCGGATGTCATCAGGCTGTGGCGTCTGACCATTGGCTAATCCGACTTTGACAATAAGGTCTTTTTCGATGATGACAACTGCACCTTCGAGCACCTGGTGCCGGCCATCAATCCATGCAATGACGACGCCGTTCTCTATCCATGTTTTCATCCAGTTCTCCTATTGTTGAGTTTCATATGGCGAGCCGTCCGGGGCCGATGCGCGGGTCTGGCCGCCCCCCATCGCTTACTGCCAGAACGAGGAGGATCTCGTCTGGTCGTGGGGAGTCCTCGATGCCGATAGTGATCGTGTCGAGCTCGTTGAAGCTCCAAACGTTGTCCTTGTGCCCCAACGGAACATCAATGCGGCTGCCTGCCGAGGCGACTTTGCAGGTAGAGGGAATGATCGCCTCGCCTCCGCAGACTGCTGAGCGCATCGCCTTGCCCAGCTTGGGATGCAGCATTGCAGCGCCATGCTCCAGATCGCCGTTAACGCCAACGATAGCTGCCTTGCCATAAGCAACAGCTGGACCCGGGAGTAGCGCGACCGCCTGTGGGTAGTAGCACTCGGCAAGGAACGGGCCGAGGTCGACCAGGGCCTCAAGTTTGCCCGGTTTGCCCGACGCGAGAGGGTTGGCGACGACCATTGCGACGATTGCCCGCGTCACTGGGCGAGGGGCGGTGTTGCCCGCCTCTGCGAGGATGGTTTCGCGCATAAGCCAAATCTTGCGTGGTGTCATTGCAATCCCCTTGCACCAGGTTGCTGTCCGGTCCATGCTTCGAATCGTGCGCCCAGAGCGCGTAGGCCCGCATCTGCACCCGCGCGCCCCACGAGCGAAATGCCAAACGGCAATCCGTCATCACGAAGCCGGGAAGGGACAGACACGGCACATAGATCCAACGGCCCCACACCATAGGTGTAGAAGCCGACTTCAGCATTGCGCAACATTGGCTCAGCCAGCATCTCGCTGACGCGAAAGGGCCTGGGCACAGTCGGCGTCACGACGACATCGATCTCATCCAGCATGGTGGCCACCTGCCGGCGCAGTGCAGTCAAGCGGTACTGAGCCTGAAAAGCCTCCACTGCGGTATAGCGTCGTCCCCGAGTTAGGATAGATGCGACCGCAGGCACCAGATCCTGTGGGCATGTGTCCAGAACTTCGCCATAGCTCGCGGCTCTCTCTGCAACGAGAGCGCTGTCAAAAATAAGCAAGCCTGCTTCGCGAAACGGCTCGAAGTCAAAGGTGGTCACTGAGCCTCCCATGTTGACTAGGCCGGCAACCGCCTGCTCGAAGCATGCAGCGGACTGCTCATCCCCAAAGAACTCCAGCCGCTCAGGTATGGCAAAGCGGAAATGCTGCGGAAAGCTAGCCTGCAACGGTATCGCGTCCGCGTCCACCCGCGACACCGGATCGTCCATGTCCCGTCCTGCAATGGTCTCAAGCACGGTGAACGCATCATCGACCGTGAGTGCAAAGATCGGCATGCAGTCAAACATCCGGTTGTTGTAGATCATGCCGCGGGTGCTGACTAGTCCCATGGTGGGCCGCAGTCCGACGATGTTGTTCAGAGCCGCGGGCACTCTGCCGGATCCGCCCGTGTCCGAACCCAGAGAAAAACTCACCAGGCCCGCGGCCACCGCCACGCCCGAGCCGGAGCTGGAGCCGCCGGGAATGATGTCAGGGTCAAAGGTGTTCTTGCAGTGCCCACCCAGCGTGCGTGTGCCGTTCAGACCCGTTGCGAATTGGTCCAGCGTCTGCTTTCCAATGAAGATCGCGCCAGCGGCGATGGCTCGGCGCACGGCTTCAGCGGTCTCGTCTGGCATGCGCGAGTAACCCGGGCAACCGCAGGTGGTCGGCACACCTTGCACGTGCACGTTGTCCTTCACGCCAAAGGGCAGTCCGTAAAGAGGCAGCACGCCCACCTCACCGGCACGCGCTGCAAGCGCGAGCGCCTGCGAGCGCACCATGGCCCGGTCGGCTAGCGCAGTCCAGACACAGTCTTCGCCTCGCGCATCGATGCGGCGATAGACCTCGTCCACCACTTCAATGGGTGTAAGGCGCCCGGCAAGATAGCCTTCACGCAGAGGCGAAAATTGCAACGACAAAGTCATCGCCTTCACTCTGGCTTAATGCCAGCAGCCCGGAAGGCCTGGCCCCATTTGTGATTTTCTGCGGTAATGAAGCGGCCAAACTCCTCGGGCGTGCTGCCCGTAGGCTCAAGGTAGTTGGCACGGAGCTTTTCCTGGATCTCGGGCAGGCGCAGTGCCTTGAGCAGTTCGGCATTGAGCCTGGCTATCACCGCCGGCGGTGTACGCGCTGGGACCAGTGCGCCCAACCAGCCGTGGGCCTCGATGCCCGTGATACCGAATTCGCTCAGAGCCGGCACATCGGGGATGGTCGGGTCGCGCTGGCTACTCAACACAGCCATCGGCGTGACCTTAAACTTGCCGTCCTTGACGATGGCCATGAAGCTGGCCGGGTTGGTAGCGCCGTACTGGATACTGCCGCCCAGCAGATTGGTGATCATGGGTGCAGGGCCGGAGTAGGTGATGTGCAGCATACCCAGGTCACTGCGGGTCTTGAGCGTTTCCACGGCCAGGTGTGAAAGCGAACCCTGGCCCGAAGATCCGTAGTTGTAGCCCGATGAAGCAGCCTTCCCGCCCGCCACCAATTGCTTTACGTCTCTGACCTGCGCACTCGGCCCGGCGAGCAACACGTTGGACCAGCGCACCAGCAGAGTTACGGGCGCAAAATCTTCGCGCTTCCAGCGCATGCTGGCAAAGGCGAACTCGTTGGTGGCAATGTTGGGCGCCTGGATCAGCATGGTGTAACCGTCGGGCGCAGCCCGCGAAACGAACTCCGCGCCGATGTTGGTGGAGGCGCCGCCCTTGTTTTCGACGATGACCGTCTGCTTCAGGGCTTCGGCCAGCTTGGGCTGGAGCAGACGCGCGACGATATCAGTGGCACTGCCCGGAGGATAGGGCACGACTAAAGTCAAGGGCCGGGACGGGAAGTCCTGCGCCAGCGCTGCCACTGAGGGCAGCAGGCAGGCCAAAAGCATGATCCGCAATACGGACCGCAGTGGGCGAATCGAGAGTGGAAAAACGGGGGGCATCGGACAACTCCTGAACTGCGCAGCAAGCCATGTGTCGCTGCTGGATCCAGTGTGCGCGCTCGGGCGGCTTGCAGCCAGCAACTAATTGCCGCCTGCTTATTCAGCCGGACACGATGCTGCGTCCGGGTTGCTATCGCACGACTGCAAGTCGCCCCGGCTCCAGCACACACACCGTCCCGTCAGCCTGCTTGGCGATGAGACCATCGGCCTCAAACCGCGCCAGAGTCAAGGACACCCATTGCCGGGTGGAGCCGATCATGCTCGCAAGCTGGCTATGGCTTAAGCCCGTGTTGGCACCATCTTCGCGTGCCGCCAACATGGCCAGCAGCCGCGCAAGGCGCACTCGCATGGAATGGGTGGCAAGCAGCTGCAGCAGGGCACAGTAACATTCGGACTTGTGAACCAGCGCACCAATCAGGGCCAATGCCAGGTCGGTCCGCTGACCCGCGAGCTCGCGCAACTGCAGGCCGGGCAACCAAAGGCAACTCGTAGGCGCGGCGGCGGTCGAGGTCCAAGCATGCCGTCCGCCGCCAAACAACTGTGGCGCACCCACATAGTGGCCGGCGGTCCAAAAGCCAAGGGTGAGCTCCCGCCCGTCCTCGGACACGTAAAACGAGCGGACTAGGCCTTGGTCGATAAGGTAGATGCCGTCGTGCGCATCACCCTGGCTGAACAGTATGGTGCCCTCCGCGTAGTCTCGCTCCCGCCCCAGTGCGAGCACAGCCTGCCGGGTCGATTCGCTCAAATTCCCGAGAACGTCAGGAGCAGATGAGGGCCCGTCCGCAGGAGGAGAAAGCAGGATGGTTTGTTTAAGGCGGACCGGCGGCGAGCGTCGCCGGCCAGCAACAGAAGCATTACTCATAAATACGATTATGACGGCTAAGTTCTGCACGATTCGGGGGCAAGGTCATCTGCATGAGCGCCTAAATCTGACCCAAGAACAGTTCGTCCTGCGTTTCGGCTTCTCGGTCGCCATGCCGCGCTATTGGGAACGCTGAGACCTTTCTACCAGCGGCGCTTAGTTGGTGTTACTCAACGTGATTGATCGCAATCCCTCGGCGGTTTTGCAGGATTTTCAACAAATAGGCCGCGCAGCCCTTACAGAATATGCACTACACGCTACTGAATAAGTAGCAGTTGAGGTGCTTACTTCTTGGCATGCGGTACATCCGTGCAACTGCCATGCGCTATCTCCGCCGCCATGCCAATGGATTCTCCAAGTGTCGGGTGCGGGTGAATCGTCTTTATGTAGAGCGCTCAGTTATGAATAGCTACAGTGTCAACGGCGCCCTGTCATTGGCAAACACTGGTGCAGCCCGGATTTGGATTCCACATAATTTCAACGCCCGGTTGATTTCCGAAAACGTCCCCAAGGCGCAATTCTGGAATTTGCTTGGCACGATTTCAAAGGGCAATTGGTTCTGCTCCATGGGCAGCAGAGGTACCCGAGATGGCTCTTGCAAAGGCTCCTGAAATTCGATGAGTCACGGGGGGTCTTGGTGAATTGTCGAATTTATGTAGAGTATTTGAGTCATAGAACGCCGCAAAGCCAAGTCGCATGCGGGTTCCAGCACTGCCGGTGAAAACACTATTCATAAATGAGTCCCAGGGACTGGCCGGCCTGGCGGTTACACAGCATCTGCTGGGACACACCGATGCTGCGCTGCGCGCCGCACTCGACTACGAGGCTTGCCGAACCTTGACCCTCAGAGCGCTGCCTTGGTTTCAAGCAGCCGCCATCGAGATTGCCCCAGCGCTCGTGGCGGGCGGGCAGCAGGCGCACGCATTGGCGCTCCTGCGCGAAGCCGAGAAATCGGTTCGCAAGCTCGGCCTGCTGCTGGCAGAGAGACACCTGCTGTGCATCGTCGGCGTGGTGGAGCATTTGCGTGGCAACCCAGGTCGCGCGGCTCGGTTACTTGCGGCATCCCGCCGACTGGCGGGTGCGGCAGATCGTTTCATCCCGTTTCGCACCCCCTCGCATTGGGCTTTGTACCGTCATTACCAGCCGCTGGTTCGCGCAGCGCTTGGCGCTGAGCAAGGGCTGCACGCGCGTGACGAAGGTCAAGCCATGTCAATGGACGAGGCGCTCGCCTATGCGATGCAGGGGCTGCAGTGAGTGCAAGTGGCGGAACGGGCGAATGCCTGTTTTGACGACTGGTTTGGAGCATGCAAGTCGCAAATCGCTACGACCGCATAAGGGCCTTCTGGAGTCACTCACGGCGAAAATTCCAATGACTCCTTACGCTGCACTGCCGAAATTCATCACGCTCTGAAGCGGGCGTTCACTCAACTTGGCGCGGAAAGTGGTTGGATTGCCACAGGTCGGCGGAAATTCCACCTGATCTGGCCCATCACGAAGTGTGATTATTGGCCCCTCAATTTGGTTGATCACACTCACCTGCTGGTGGACTTTTCGCACTGGAAGAGCTCTCAAAAGCCGCGTGCCGTGGCGCTGCGCAACGCGGGCTCGGCCTTGCTGGTGCCTTTGATGAAACGTGCTCAGCCCGGTAGCGCTGGAGCAGAACGCTGGCACCGATGTTATTTTCGATGAAAATAGCTTCTAGCCTGCGTATTTATTGTCTTGGAAGCTATCAAAATTAATACTAAGGCAAAAAGCCTTCTATCGCCACCAGCGTGCCGGTTGACGCCTTCTGGCGGATGGCTTTGGCTGCGGTGTACTCGGGCGAGTCATAAAACGCCTTGAGCGAGGCCATGTCTGGAAACTCCAGGATCACCTGGCGCAGGGCCTGCCCATCGCCTTCAAGCACCTCCACCGCCCCGCCGCGCACCAGATACCTCCCGCCGTGGGCCGCGATCATGGCTGGCACCACCGCACGGTATTGCTCGTACAAGGCGGGGTTATGGATTTCGATATTGCCGTAGATATAAGCGCTCATGTGTTGTCTCTGTTGATGTTGTTGTGTGTTGTCGGGCCGGGGTGTTCAAGCCAGCAGCTTTTTCAGCTCACCGCTGTCAATCAGCTTGGTCAGGTCATTGGCGCCACCCACCAGCGTGCCTTTGACAAACACCATGGGCAGCGTCGGCCAGCCGGTCCAGAGCTTGAGGGCGTTGCGCTGGCGCCAATTATTGAAGTAATTGCCGTATTCCAGGTACTTGTAGGTCACGCCTGCCGCGTCCAGCGCCTTGCAGGCCTTTTTGGGAAACGGGTTCATCGCCATGCCCACGACAACGACGGCGTTATTTCTCAGCGCGGCTTGCACCTCTTGAACAATGGCCTGTTCGTGGCTTGCCACTTTGTCCCGAATAGCGGGGTGAATATGGGATTCGTCGAGTATTTGACGGGGCATGCTGTTCTCCAGGCGCAAGTAAAAATGCATTATCCACCCCGGCTTTATGCGGCAGCCGTGAACCAGCAGGAACCCGAAGCCCTACACTGATCAACCTCATGCATACCACTTCATCCCCGCCCCCTTCGCCCGACCGCGCGGTGCCGCGCGTGCGCACCATCACCTTGATGCAACCTGTGCAGTGGCTGGCGCTGGGGTGGCGCGACATGGCCCGGTGCGGATGGGTCAGTTACGCCCACGGCCTGGCGTTGGCGCTGGCCGGAGCCGCCATTCTGGCGGTGGCCTACCAGCGCTTTTGGTTGCTGGCGGGGGCCTTCTCGGGGTTTTTGCTGGTGGCTCCTGTGCTGGCGACCAGCTTGTATGCCTTGAGCCGGGCGCTTGAGCGCTCAGAGCCCGCTGGCGTGGGTGTGGTCCTGAAAACCTGGCTGAACTGGCAAAACAGCCACATCAACAAATGGGGCAATGATTACTGGTGTCTGGTGCAGTTTGGTACCTTGCTGGCCCTGGCCGGCACCGGCTGGGTGCTCACGTCGGCGGCCCTGATTACGCTGCTGGCTCCTGTGCCTGTCGTCACGCCGCTGGATTTCATCCGCCATGTGGTGCTGGCACCCAAAGGCTATGTGTTTGAGCTGTGGCTGGCGATTGGTGGCGTGCTGGCCGCGCCCATCTTCGCATCGACCGTCATCGCCATGCCTTTGTTGCTGGACCGCCGCGTGTCGCTGATGCAGGCGGTGCTCACCAGCTGGCAGGTGGTGTTGGCCAACCCCCTGCCCATGGCGTTTTGGGCGGCCATGATCATGGGCTTCACTTTTCTGGGTCTGGCTACCTTTTTGTTGGGCTTGATCGCGATCATTCCCATGCTGGGTCACGCCAGTTGGCATGCTTACCGTGATCTGGTGGATGTGTCTGACATCCCCGAGCGCGGCGTGCAGGTCAAGGGAGCCCGCTGATGTTTGGCTACAACGAGGAACAAATTGCGGCTTTTGGACTGAGCTTTGGCGTGGGGGGCTTCATGCTCTACATGCTCTTCATCATCGGCCAGCTGGCCTGGGAGTCCAAGGCGGGCAAGTTTGGCACCTTTGTCATTTTTCTGGGCCTGGCCTTTGGCATGGTGGGGTTTGTGGCCAAGTACTTTATTCAGTGGGCCATGGACATCAAGTAAGGGCCAGAAAAATGCCTCGGGTGCCTTCGCCATCTCGATTGTCCGCGTCTTCCTCAAAGCCCAGTTCTTTGGCCAGGTTCAGCATCCGGTCGTTGTAATCCAGTACGGTGGCGACCAGGCGCTGGGTGCCCTGCGCGCGCAGGTAGGCAATCAGCTTGTTCATGAGCAAGAGCCCCAAGCCGCTGCCCTTGAGGTCGGAGCGCACGATGACGCCAAACTCCGCATCCATGTTGTCCGGGTCGGTCATGGCGCGCACCACGCCCAGCGTTTGGGGCTGGCCGCTGGCATCTTGAGCGACGGCCACAAACGCCATTTCGCGGGCGTAGTCAATTTGGACCAGACGGGCGAGTTCGCTGCGCTCCATGGTTCGCTTGCTGTAGAACACCCGCATGCGCACGTCCTCAACGTCCAGGTGTTGCAGGAATTCGGTGTGCAGGGCCTCGTCTTCAGGCTTGATGGGGCGCAAACACACCGTGCGGTCCTGCCACTGCACTGTTTCCTCCAAGTGGGCCGGGTAAGGCCGAATGGCAAAGTTGGCAGCGCCGGCCGGCCCTGCAGCGCTCAGGCGGATGCGTGCATCCAGGGCCACCGCCCCTTCAAAATTGACGATCAGGGGGTTGATGTCGAGTTCGGCTATTTCGGGCACTTCGGCCAGCAATTGCGACACGGCGATCAGCACGCCATGCAAGGCGGCCTCATCTATGGCTGGCGTGTCACGCCACCCGGCCAGCAAGCGCGAGACCCGGGTGCGTGACACCAGAGCCCGGGCCAACGGCACGTTCAGGGGCGGCAAGGCCACCGCACGGTCCGCCATGACCTCGACCGCCGTGCCGCCTTGCCCAAACAGGATCACCGGGCCAAACACGCTGTCGATGGTGCTGCCCACAATCAGTTCTTGCGCATGCTGGCGCTTGATCATGGCCTGGACCGTGAAGCCTTGCAGTCGTGCATTGGGGTGCTGGCGCTGAATGCGGGCCAGCATGGTTTGCGCGGCCTCAAACAGGTCGTCTTCGTCCTGCAAATTGAGCGCCACGCCGCCCACGTCGGATTTGTGGGAGATGTCGTCCGACAAGATTTTGAGGACCACCGGAAAACCAAGCTCCTTGGCGCCTTGCACGGCCGCCTCGGGCGTAGCCCCAACGCGCAGGGTGGGCACCACGGTGATGCCGCAGGCATCGAGCACCGCCTTGGCCTCGGGCTCGCTCAAGGTCTCACGCCCTGCCGAGAGGGCCTTGTCGACCACGGCGCGAATGGTGGCAATAGCCGGGTGCTTGCCGGGCTCGATGGCGGGTGGCGCCTCGGTGAGTTCTGCCTGGTTGCGCCGGTAATTGGCCAGCATGGAGAAGGCACGCACCGCTTGTTCGGGTGTCTCAAAGCTGGCCACGCCGGCCTCCCGACATAGCTGGCGTGCCTGCGCCACGGCACTGTCACCCAGCCAGCAGCTCATGACGCGCGCGGGCGCCAGCGGCTCCCGCGCCATGAGCGGCACCAGGGCGCGCGCAATGTTGGCGCTGGGCACAATGGCCGTGGGCGCGTGGATGAGCAGCACAGCCCCTGTCGAGGGGTCACTGGTGAGAATGCTTAGCGCCTGCTCGTAGCGCGCCACCGGGGCGTCGCCGATGATGTCCACCGGATTGCCTCTTGACCAGTTGGCGGGCAGCACGGCGTCAAGTTGTTTGAGTGTGGCCTCGCTCAGGGTGGCCAGTGCCACGCCTTCATGGGCAGCGGCATCTGCGGCCATGACGCCTGCGCCGCCACCGTTGGTCAGGATGGTGATGGCCTCGTGGCCGTTGGTACGAAAGCGCGACAGCGTCTCGGCGGCCAAAAAAAGCTCTTGCAGGGTATTGACCCGCAGCATGCCGGCGCGGCGGATGGCGGCTTCAAACACCCGATCGGAACCCGCCAGCGCGCCAGTGTGGGAGGCGGCTGCCAGTTGGCCCTGGGGCGAGCGCCCGGCCTTGACCATGATCACCGGCTTGTTGCGGGCGGCCGCCCGCGCAGCGGACATGAATTTGCGGGGGGACTCGATGGACTCGGCATAGAGCAGGATGGCGCGGGTTTTG
>JFJP01031748.1_pt1 | contig 15451 bp, 14 predicted proteins | sample 431651 | NCBI WGS metagenome assembly JFJP01 (sample SAMN02602958, study PRJNA72255) | Microbial mat metagenome, whole genome shotgun sequencing project. | biome: fresh water; feature: sink hole; material: water; isolation source: purple microbial (photo- and chemosynthetic) mats found in... | reverse complement strand
TATTTAAAATCAAAGCCATTCAACAAAACCACCCAACAGTCGGATTTAAAATAACAACAGTTTGCTTATTGTTGAGTTTGAATTTTGTAACGTGTGCAAACAAGGCTTAATCTGTGTGCGGTTGAGTTGAGTGAGTTTAAGAAAAAAGCAGGGTAGAGCGTGAGGTTTTGCGCCTTTGGGATGTTTAATATTAGGTCAGGCAGTTTAAGCAATGTACGTTCATATTGAAGTGCCAAAAATAGAAGAGTACAAGTCAGGTTTCCCTCAATACTGGTTGAATTTGCTATTTAACCGAAGGGTTTCTACTCGTTATCAAGTTAATGCGTTGGCTAGCACTTATATCCGCCTCGTGGAGGCTGCTATTGTGGAATACAATCTTGGCACCGAGAAGCTTCACGAGTTTTGGAACACTCACACTTCACTTAATCTCGGAGCAATGCACCGCTCCACGTCTCATTTCGAAAGCTGTCTATCAAACATATGCCGAGCAATCAACTGTTACAGGAAACTAAGACGTAACAAAGAGAAAGACCCGTTATCAATAATTTTGAACATGGAAAAGCCAAATTTTAATACTAACCAATGGTGCTAGTTTTATAAACTAAACTGCGCAATTGAAACAGGTACAAAACCATTTTCATCAGGCTGCCAATCTTGCCAGCGAATCAGCACGTTAAAAACCGCAGTCATAAAAGCTAAACGTGCTTGAAAATAATCCTCAACGCGATGCAAAACTTTTTTCAGATGACATACGGTGGTAAGCATGGAAAAAACGGTTTCAATCAGCATTCTGTCGTTCCAAGTTCCACGTTTGCAGCATTTGAGATTGCTAGGGTCGCCTGTTTTAGCATGAAAGCCCGTGTCGCTTAAAATAACACTGTGGTCTTTAAACCACTCGATCACCGGATGAAAACAGGAGTCATGCATATTCGCTGTCAGCCAAGACCAGCCAATTACTTCGCCTAAGTTATTGACTGCCAAGCAAATTTTTCCACCTACAATCCAGCGATGATTGGAAATTCCTTTTTTACCGATTTGCTTGGCCGAGCGTCCTTCACGCATTGGATGAATCAACTCAATGCCAAAACTGTCAATTACACCCAGTAACGAGGGTTTGCCTAGAAATCGTCTTGTCCAGTCTTGATGCGTTTTAAACAGCCGAAACAAGCGAGTTCGTTCGGGTAAATTTGGAAACAACGCCAAGTAATCGCGCTCAAGCCATCGATAAAAGGCACGATTTCCTACACCTTTGAGAGCGTGTAAAAAGCCTAGTGTCACGATTTCCGAGGGATAGAGCAAAGCTTGACTGTGTTTAGGCTCGTTTTTCATTTTATCGTCTATGCGGCAAAACAATTCGGTGATAAAGTCTGTGGTTGTCATGGTTTGTGAGTTGTCGTTTGTTAAAAATGTGGTGATTTTTAACTTTTAACCTCAAATCATGACTTTTGCAATTAACTAGCACCATTGGTTACTAAAACTATTTGTTTCTAGGTGAATGAGGTTTATGAACAGCTATTTACCCTTTACACTTTTACCTACCCCCTTGCCACTGTTTGGCAAAATCACCCAAGCTCGTTTATTAAAATTACTACACGGCTATTTAGGCTTGATAACCCTAAGTTTAGGGCTAGTATTTGGCACAAACTTCACGGCTGTGCAAGTTTTCGGCTTAGGCTTAGTTTTTCCAGGCGCAGGCTTTTTAGCTTATCCTGACATAAGTTTTCATCTTGTAGCCTTGTCTGTCTTATTATTTGCTAGCGCATTAATTATTTGGTTTGGCACAGGTAATATTCTTGCACCACCATTGACTTGGTTCATTGTGACTGTCTGGGCGGCAACTGTGCATCAAGGAGCGATAAGCACGGAAAGAATCATCAGCGTTTATAGCAGTGCCGTTGTCATCGCAGCCTTAATTGCTTGTATATTAACTCGCCGCTTTCATAAGGCAAAGCAACAACGACACCGTGATAATGCTTATTTACTTGCTCAACAACCTAAGCTTAACGAGATTTTTTCAGCCAAGCAACCTATTGATGCCGCTGAAATGTCACTTTCAGATTTGCAAAGACTCCGTTTTGCCTTAGACCGCGCCTTACAACCTGTGAACGAATTCAATGGTTTTGAATGGCTAGACCAATTTCAAACGGCGGCAGTGCGTTATCAGCTCAATTTATTAGGTTACGCGCTGGCGATGACGCAAGCTCGTTTCACACCAGCTTGTGCCAGTTATCTGCACGAAGCACAAATTCGTTTAATTGATAAACAAACCGATTATCGCATCTGGTCTTATTGGGGATTGGAAAATCAGTGGGGTAATGTGCAGCGTAATCCCAACCCTTTGTGCCGTGAAAATATTATGTACACAGGCTTTGTTGCTTTGCAAATGGCATTGTGTGAAGCAAGTAGTGGTCGAAATGATTTTAAGCAAGCGGGACGATTTAATCTACAACATCCCGCAGGACAAAATTACGCCTATCACGATGCCGCACTGCTTGCCTGCTTGGAAAAAGAGTATCAAACTTGTGCTTTTTTCCTCATTGCTTGCGAACCCAACTGGATTTATCCATTGTGCAACACCATAGGAGCTAGCGCAATATTAGCTTATGATAGCTTACGAGAACAGCACACTTGGGTACGTTACCAACAACCGTTTCGGCAAGCACTAGAAACTGAGTTTTTAGATGCTTTTGGTCACTACATACCTTGTCGTTCAGCACGGACTGGCATTGCTTTTCCTAGCATCGGCGGCATAATGCCCTTGGCAATGCCGTGTTTTTTCTTAAATGCTATTGCACCCGATTTAGCCGTACGTCAATGGCTATTATTACGTCGTCAATTATTTGATAAACAAAATAATTTTCAGCACAAGGCTTTTTGGCGTATTGATACAGGCAATTATGGTTTATCACGCGCTAGTGCTTATACTGCAACCGCCTTAGCAGCGGCAGAATTGGGTGACACAGAGGTTTATACGCATTGTTTGCAAGCTTTAGAACAAGAATGCCCCCGTGTTTTACAAGCAGGAGTGATTCATCGGCAACACAGCTCTGTCTGGGCGCATGGAGTGGAAATAATGGCTCGCGCCATCAGAAAAAATAGTTTTCGTGATTTGATATTACATCCTCAGCAATCGACTAAAATCCGTTTGGATAATTTAAATTATCCAGCTGTATTAGTCGCCAGTGCGCATTCTGACAATAACCATTTAACGGCGGTATTGTATGCAGGTAATCAAGAGGGTATCCATGAAATTAGCTGCACCGGTCTGAAGCCGCAACAACGTTATCGTCTTAATGGTGCATTAGCATCAGAGATAGTTGCAGACTTTAAAGGCACGGTACTTTTTAAAATACGCCTGCAAGGGCGAACTGTCTTAACTCTTTATCCAGCGGTGTAATATGGCGTGTTGCATTTTTATCACACTTTTTTTAGTCGGGACATTACGCTTAAAAAACGGTTTTCTGCCATCGGATAGCAGAGAAATACCACAGGCATGGCGATTAATAATTAATAAGGAAAAATCATGAATCCACCGTCTCCCAAGTCCTCCCCCTCTTTTAGCTTATTAGCGCGTGGTAAGAGTTTTAATTATGCGATGCAAGGTATTGTTTTTATGCTGAAAACGCAACATAACGCATGGATACATTTTATCGCAACATTAGCGGTGACGGGTTTAGGCTATTATTTTCACATTAACGCTGAGGATTGGCGATGGCTGATTGTGGCGATAATCATGGTTTGGGTAGCGGAAACATTTAACACTGCCATCGAATATGTGTGTGATGTGGTGTCGCCTAATCATTCGGATGCGGTGAAATATGCCAAAGATATTGCCGCTGGTGCGGTTTTAATTTGTGCTTTTGGTGCAGTACTCATCGGTTTTTTGACATTTTTTCCTTATCTGTTAAATGTGCAAATAGCTTAAGTTAAATTATACTATGCGCAATTTTTCAGCCCCTTGCAAGGGTTGTATCATGACAAAACCACTTAACTTTAATGCGTTGGAAGGCTTAAAAAATGAATAACCGTTTTTGTATCGTAAATCGCTGGCTTATCTTGCTTTGGTTTTTAATAATTTCAGGCTGTAATGATACGCCTGTCCCTTACCCGTTTACCTACGCAGGCGAAACTGAAGGCACAACGTTTCACATTAAAGCCTCTTTTTTGCCTGCAACGATTAAAACTGCCGCATTACAAACCCAAATCAGAACCGTGCTAGATAAAATTGACGGGCAAATGTCTACTTATAAAAAGGACTCTGAACTGTCCCGTTTTAATCAAAACCGCTCTACGGATTGGCAGAACGTTTCGCCAGAATTATTTACAGTGATAAAAGAAGCGCAAAAAATCAGTGCCTTATCGAATGGAGCGTTTGATGTCACTGTAGGGGGATTAGTCAATTTATGGGGTTTTGGGCCTGAGCCGATGAAATATACCGCGCCTGCTGACCCCTTAATTCAAGAACGCCTCAGTAAAATTGGTTATCAAAAATTGAGTTTACAAGAAAAACCCCTCGCTCTTAAAAAAGCTGACCCTGATTTGTATGTCGATTTATCCGCCCTTGCTAAAGGCTATGCGGTTGACCAAGTCGGTTTATTATTGGAACAACAGGGCATCACGGATTATATGGTGGAAATTGGCGGTGAAATACGAGTGCGGGGGCAAAACAATGAGAAAAAACCCTGGCAGATTGCGATTGAAAAGCCAACTCCCAATAAGATTAGCGTTGAACGCATTGCGTCTTTAACCAATATTGGCATGGCAACCTCGGGCGATTACCGGAATTTTTTTGAAGTCGATGGAGTGCGCTTTTCCCATACCATTGACCCACGCACAGGAAAACCAATTACTCATAAACTAGCCTCTATTAGTGTATTGAGCGATACCACGATGGAAGCGGATGCACTGGCAACTGCTTTAAATGTTTTAGGTGAAGAGGCAGGTTTTCAATTGGCAGAACAACAAAAGATAGCCGCCTTGTTTATTGTGAAAACCGAACAAGGTTTTACAGAAAAGCCCACCACCGCTTTTTTACCCTACCTTAAGGAAACAAAATGACTTATTTTTTAGCGACCTTTTTTGTGATGCTGGTTGTTATCGCCATTATGGCAATTGGTGTGATATTTGGTCGAAATGCCATTAAAGGCTCGTGTGGCGGTTCAGGCAATGGAGATTGTGTCTGCACCGAAAAATGTGATAAAAGAAAGCAGCAGGAAGCCAAAGAACGCGATAGCTCAATTATCAATGTTGAATTATTGGGAAAAGCATCGCGTCAATAATCATACGTTATGAGGTAGTCAAATTGAAATCCACCCCAACCCTCCTTTACAAAAGGAGGGAGTTTCCCCTTTTTTAAAGGGGGCTAGGGGGGGTTAATACCCAATAACTTTAGATTCGCTACTTAAAAAATGCCTGCTCATTTTCGACTCATTAATTTAAGGGAAAAATCATGTTAGCTAAAATTACCATTGCCGACTATATGACCAAACATCTGGTGACCGTTACCGAAGAAACCAGTGTCTTAGAGGCGATTCAAAAACTACTAACCCATAAAATTACCAGTGCGCCTGTATTAAATCAACAAGGGCGGCTGGTGGGAATGTTTTCTGAAAAAGACAGCATGAAAGTGGTGTTAGAAAATACTTACAATCAAAGCATGAAAGGTAAAGTGTCAGAATACATGGCAACCGATATTGTCACCGTTAATGCCGATGCCAGCATTGTCGATTTAGCCTCAAAATTTGAAGCCTCATCGGTGCGCAGCTACCCTGTTTATGAAGACAATCAATTGGTCGGCTTAGTCAGTCGCACCGATGTCTTACGCGCATTGGTTTCCATTCATTAAACTGAGTATTGACAATGACACCGCCGACTTTTTTTTGGCACGATTATGAAACCTTTGGTTTAAATCCACAGCGTGATTTTCCAGCGCAATTTGCAGGCATCCGCACCGATATGGCTTTTAATGTGGTTGGTGAGCCGTTAGTTTTGTATTGCAAACCCAGCGATGATTGCTTGCCACAGCCTAAAGCCTGTGTCATTACAGGAATTACGCCGCAATTAGCCACTGAAAAAGGTGTATGCGAAGCCGAATTTATCAAAACTATTCACCAGCAACTGGCGCGGGAAAATACTTGTTCTTTAGGTTATAACACCTTGCGCTTTGATGATGAAGTGACGCGCAATGCGCTGTATCGCAATTTTTATGACCCCTATCAACGTGAATGGCAACAGGGCAATTCGCGTTGGGATTTAATTGATGTTGTTCGTGCGACAAGGGCTTTGCGTCCCGAAGGGATTGTGTGGGTGGATGACGAAATAGAAAAACGTCCCAGTTTTAAATTAACCGATTTAACCACAGCTAATGGCATTGCCCATGAAGCGGCACATGATGCGCTGTCGGATGTGTATGCCACAATTGCAATGGCACGGTTAGTTAAACAAGCCCAACCTAAACTGTATGATTTTTTATACAGCCATCGCCTTAAAAAACCCGCCTTTGATTTATTGCAATTGGGCAGTTTTAAGCCCGTGATACATATTTCAGGGAAATATCCAGCTCGCAATCAGTGTTTAGCCATTGTTTTGCCGCTGTGCCAACATCCAACCAATACCAACGAAGTGGTGGTGTATGATTTAGCCATCGACCCGCAGCCGTTATTGGATTTGTCTGCTGATGAAATCAAACAACGTTTGTTTATTGCTACCGCCGATTTACCCGCAGGCGTGGAACGTATTCCTTTAAAAACCGTACATATCAATAAATGTCCTGTGTTAGTGCCTTATGCAAAAAATACCGTGCAGCATTTAGAGCTGGATTTAGAACGCTGTCAGCAGCATTTAGCACAACTCAAAGCCGCCACAGGCTTGTCTGAAAAGCTAAACGCTGTGTTTAGCAATCCCAATTTTGAACCGCACACTGACCCTGATTTAATGATTTATAGCGGCGGTTTTTTTGGCAATCAAGACAAAGCCAGCATGACAAAAATCCGCACCTCGTCTGTGACTGAATTGGCAACTTTAAAACCGCGCTTTATTGATAAACGATTGGATGAAATGTTTTTTCGTTATAAGGCGCGTAATTATCCACAAATCTTAACCGATGCAGAACAGCTACGCTGGCAAGAATTTTGCAGGACGCGACTTAATGAACAAAAAGAAGCGTATCTTACCAGCATTCAAACGTTGCGGCAGGAAAACGCTAACGAGCAGGTGCTAGCGGCGTTAGAAGCGTATTTGGCTGAAAAACGAACCCTGTTTGCCATTTAACCTTAATTTTTTGAAAACCAATGAGTGAATTTGATTTAGAAGTGGATGCCAGCGGCTTGCAATGTCCGTTGCCATTATTGCGTTTAAAAAAAGCCTTAGTTGAAATTGACAGCGGGCAAGTGGTGAAAGTGATTGCAACCGACCCTGCGGCGCATTTGGATTTTGGGGTTTTTGCAAATCAAACAGGACATCAAATGCTGGCTATTTTAAAACAGCCCCCTGCCCAGATTTTTTATATTAAAAAGAAATAAAATTTACTTTAACGCCCTCCTTGCGTGAAGGAGGGGTGGTCGATTTTAATAGGATGCTTTTTATTCCTTGGTGCGCAAATGCGGAAACAGCAATACATCACGAATGGAAGGCGAATTAGTAAACAGCATCACCAAGCGGTCAATGCCAATCCCTTCGCCTGCGGTTGGCGGCAAGCCATGTTCCAATGCCACGATATAATCGCCATCGTAGTGCATCGCTTCTGCATCGCCTGCTTCTTTATCTTCAACTTGCTTCCTAAATCGCTCGGCTTGGTCAATCGGGTCGTTTAATTCGGTAAAGCCGTTGGCAATTTCCCGTCCGCCGATAAAAAACTCAAATCGGTCAGTAACGTGTGGGTCTTTATCATTGCGCCGCGCTAACGGCGACACTTCCACAGGATAAGCGGTGATAAAAGTTGGGTTAATTAAATGCTGTTCAGCGGTAGCATCAAAAATTTCCATTTGAATTCGCCCTAGCCCGTAATTATCTTTAACAGGTAAATGCAATTTCTGGGCGGTAGCAGCAGCGGCTTCACGGCTATTAATATCCTCAGCGGTAAGCTGCGGATTGTATTTTAAAATCGCATCAAAGACAGAAATTCGCGCAAACGGTTGGGCAAAATCATATTCATGCTCTTGATAAGCAATGGTGGTTGTGCCGCATAAATCTTGCGCAATCCCGCGCAACATCGCTTCGGTTAAATCCATTAAATCGCCATATTCGGCATAGGCTTGATAAAATTCCAACATCGTAAATTCAGGATTATGCCGAGTGGATAAGCCTTCGTTACGAAAATTGCGATTAATTTCAAATACCCGTTCAAAACCACCGACCACGAGGCGTTTTAAATAGAGTTCAGGCGCAATCCTCAAATATAAATCCATATCCAGCGCGTTATGATGGGTCATAAAAGGACGTGCTGACGCACCGCCCGGAATGGCTTGCATCATCGGAGTTTCCACTTCTAAAAATTGCCGCACTAGCAAAAATTGCCGAATATAGGCAATGATTTTAGAGCGCATTAAAAAAGTTTGCCGCGACTGTTCACTCATAATTAAATCTAAATAGCGTTGCCGATATTTAATTTCTTGGTCAGCAATGCCGTGAAACTTTTCAGGCAACGGGCGTAAAGCTTTGGTTAATAAGCGAATTTTATCCACTTTAACACTTAATTCGCCCACTTGTGTTTTAAATAACACCCCTTCTGCACCCACAATATCGGCAATATCCCATTTTTTAAACTGCTCGTTGTACACACCTTCGGGTAAATTATCGCGGGCGACATAAAGCTGAATTTGCCCTGACATATCTTGAATATGACAAAAACTCGCCTTGCCCATAATCCGCCGCGTCATCATTCGTCCTGCTAATTTCACCCGCACAGGCGCGGCTTCTAAGTCTTCTTTGCTTTGATTTTCATAGTCAGCAACGATTTGAGCGGTCAAATTCTCACGGCGAAAATCGGTTGGAAAAGCAATCCCTGTCTCACGCAAATCGGTTAATTTAGCGCAACGAATCAGGTGTTGGTCATGTTCGTTAATAGCAGTTTCTGTCATGGTATTTATAAAGTTAAAATAAAATAAAGCGTTTTTTATACAAAAACATCCGCTTGCGTAAATAACAACCCTTGCTGGTCTTTGCCAGACAGCTCAGGGGCTTGGGTTATCGGCCAGTGGATATTTAAAGTAGGGTCGTTCCAAAGAATACAGCGTTCATAGTCTGGCGCGTAGTAATCGGTTGTTTTATAAAGAAATTCAGCAAATTCACTTAATACCACAAAGCCATGCGCAAACCCTTTTGGAATCCAAAGTTGTTTTTTATTCGCAGCGGATAAATACTCCCCCACCCATTGTCCGAAAGTTGGGGAGTTTTTGCGTAAATCCACCGCCACATCAAACACTTCTCCTTCGGTGACGCGCACTAATTTTCCTTGTGGCTGCTGAATTTGATAATGCAGCCCACGCAACACGCCTTTTCGGGAGCGTGAATGGTTGTCTTGCACAAAGTGAGTTTCTTGCCCAATTGCTGCGGCAAACCGTTGCCCGTTATAACTTTCAAAGAAAAACCCGCGCTCATCACCAAAAACTTTCGGCTCTAATACAAAAACATCAGGAATTGCGGTTGTGATTGCTTGCATTATTAGACCCCTTGGTTAAGCAATTTGAGTAAATACTGCCCATAACCATTTTTAGCCAACGGTTGGGCAAGTTCCTCAAGTTGTTGATTATCAATATATTTCATCCGCCAGGCAATTTCTTCTAAACAGGCAATCTTTAGCCCTTGCCGACTTTCCAGCACTTGCACAAATTGCGAGGCTTCTAATAAGGATTCATGTGTGCCTGTATCCAGCCACGCATAACCGCGTCCCATTAATGAAACCGACAATTGTTGTTGCGCTAAATACTGTTTATTCACATCGGTAATTTCCAACTCGCCGCGCGGTGAAGGTTTTAAATTTTCTGCAATATCAATAACTTGATTATCATAAAAATACAACCCCGTCACTGCATAATTAGATTTTGCCTGCAAGGGCTTTTCTTCTAAGCTGACCGCATTTAAGGTAGCATCAAACTCCACGACCCCATAACGTTCAGGGTCGTGAACTTGATAAGCAAACACCGTTGCGCCATCAGTTTTGTGCATCGCTTGTTGCAATAGTTCCGAAAAACTATGCCCATGAAAAATATTATCGCCCAATACTAAGGCACTAGGATGATTGCCAATAAAGTTTTTCCCAATAATAAACGCTTGCGCGAGTCCATCAGGTGACGGCTGCGGCGCGTAATTTAAGTTCAATCCCCATTGTTGCCCATCGCCGAGTAATTGTTGAAAAAGCGGCAAATCTTGGGGGGTGGAAATAATTAAAATATCGCGTATCCCCGCTAGCATTAAGGTGCTTAATGGGTGATAAATCATGGGCTTATCGTAAATAGGCAATAATTGTTTTGAAATCACTTTGGTCGCAGGATAAAGGCGCGTTCCCGAGCCGCCCGCTAAAATAAGACCTTTCCGTGTCATGCGCGTGCCTCGTAATTTTGCTGAATCCATTGTTGATAATGACCACTGGTGATGTTTTCGACCCATGCCGCATTCGCCAAATACCATTGCACGGTTTGCCGAATCCCTGATTCAAAAGTTTCTACAGGTTGCCAACCGATTTCCTGCTCAATTTTTCGCGCATCAATGCCATAACGCTTGTCATGTCCTGGGCGGTCTTTCACATAAGTGATGAGCTGTTGATGCGGACGGTGCGCTGAATCAGGAACTAATTCATCCAAAATCGCACACACCGTATGCACAATTTCAAGATTAGTTTTTTCATGTTTTCCGCCGATATTATACACCTCCCCTACCCTGCCTTGTGCCAAAACAGCGGCAATAGCGCGGCAATGGTCTTTTACATACAGCCAATCGCGAATATTTAAGCCATCGCCATAAATCGGTAAGGCTTTGCCTTGCAAGGCGTTCATAATCAGTAGCGGAATCAGCTTTTCAGGGAATTGATACGGGCCATAATTATTAGAGCAATTGGTGGTCAGAGTCGGTAAACCATAAGTGTGATGATAAGCACGGACTAAATGGTCGGATGCAGCTTTTGAAGCCGAGTACGGACTGTTCGGTGCGTAAGGGTGCGTTTCAGTAAATGCAGGTGCATCGGCTGTTAAAGAGCCATACACTTCATCGGTAGAAACGTGCAGAAACCGAAATGCCGCTTGGGCGGATTCAGACAAACTTTGCCAATAAGCCCGCGTGGCTTCTAATAAGTGAAACGTGCCAACCATATTGGTTTGAATAAAATCTTCTGGCCCATGAATCGAACGGTCAACATGACTTTCGGCAGCAAAATTGATAATCGCCGCAGGTTGGTATTTGGCTAATAAGGAATCGACTAAAAACCTGTCGCCAATATCACCCTGCACAAACTGGTGGCGTGGATTATCCGTTAAAGCTGCCAGACTTTCTAAATTACCTGCATAGGTTAATTTATCCAGATTAACAATCGTATGGTCAGTTTGTTGTATTTGCAGGTGAACAAAATTTGAGCCAATAAACCCTGCTCCACCTGTGACGAGAATCGTTTTCAAATTGCCCCCTTAAGTTTTTTTACTTAAGCTGCTACTAAAAAAACCGCTTTGTCTATGCAAGGCGATATGAAAAATTGGCATATTATACCTTGTTACGGTTGCACTTTATAAGTTTCGCTATAGGTTTTGCCTTTGCTGCACACTTTGCGGCTAGTGGGTGTTTCGCAAGAGGTATCGCTCAATTGCACTTTGAGTTCACCTGCTTTCTCAGGGACAAAATAAAAGCGGAAATTCGGGTCAGCACTGATGGCAATATCCACTTTTGCAGTCAACACAGGCTTGTCATTAAACGTGACTTTTATATGGTCAATAAAATGCGATTTCATCACAAAGCGCGTGACTTGATCCATTTGCATTCCTGTAATATTCGGATGACTAATCAATAATTGCGCTAAGGTCGGTTCGCCCAATTTCACCCCACCATCCAATCTAAATTTCATTTTACCCAAGCGTTTCATCGCTTCATCAATATCCGTGCCAATCGGTGCAGAACAACCGCCACTGGCTTTAACAAATTTTTTGCTCATATACAATTTGCCATCATTCATTTGCGCAATCGCCCGCACAAAGCTGTAAGTATTGACCCGCACGCGCATCGCTAAATCGGCTTTGCCACTGTCGGGCGTAAATTCAAAATCACCAACAAAAGGAAACGGGTTTTTATCAATTAACACGACAATGCGCTTAATATAATGCTCTTTCGTTTGCTTGATTTTACTGTTGATTTTTATCGGCACTAACGCAGGGTCTTCAGCGCGATACGGCGTTTCTAACTCAATCACCTTATCCGATTCTTCAATGGCTTGTTTGGCAAAAAACTCAGGTTTTAAGGTGTTAGTCCAACTGCTTTCATCTTCAGCTGCATAGGCTGTGAAAGGCAAGAGTAAGGCTAACAATCCGCTGGCAAGTAATTTTGAGTGCTTCATGGTATTTTCCTTTTTTTAAGTTGTATAAATATTATATTTTTTGCGTTTAATCATAACCTAAAAATCTTTCAATGAGTCAGAATTAGTTGATTTTCTATAATGCTAAATTTAGGCTCGCAGCAGTTAAAATCGTTATACTCAGTTTTTACTATTCTGCCGTAAAATTTAAGTAATTAATCGAAAGTTATCGACTATTACTAAATCCCTTTAAAAAAAGGAACGCCCTCCTTTTGTAAAGGAAGGTTGGGGGATTTCAAAATAAGGATACCTGATAACTTATCTGTTTCTACTTACACTAAAAGATGAAATTATCTATCAGTATATTACCCGTCAACGTTAATGGAAAGCTCATTGAGGAAAAGTCATTTGAAATTTCAATAAGTTGCCATTCCTGCGTAACTTCATTGTGCTTTAAATAAGTTCCACCAGCGAAAGGTTGAGAAGCCGCAGTGGCAAGTGTGCCTGTAATATTAAAACTGGATAAATCAATCTTATCCTCTTGAGACATATCGCTAAACTCTATGGCAGCGCGTGTGAGCGGTGTTTGATGGATTTTAATCACATCACTACCTGCGCCTGTCGTTACGATAACTTTATCCAATCGTGTTTTATCAATAAGCAAGTTGACAGAATCTGCATTGTCAGGCAAGGAAATAGTTTGTAATTGATTGATTTTTATGTCTAAAGGTGTTGTTTTAGTCGGGTTAATCCGTAAATTTTCAACATTTTCAAAATCTGCGGAGGTCATGTCATTGTAAAGAATAATAGCGGTGTCATTACCTTCGTTAAAATTTTCAACAATCACATCGCCTTTTCCCACTACATAAGTATCCTTACCTAATCCGCCGCTAAGTTGATTTACGCCGCTATTGCCTGTTAAGGTGTTGTCAAGTTCGTTTCCTGTTGCGTTGATGTTTTGGTTTCCCAAAAGAGTGAGCCTTTCGATATTTGCACCCAAAGTGTAACTGACAGAGCTAAAAATCTTGTCGATTTCTGTTTGGCTCGTTGCAATTTCTATCACAACGTCATTGACATTATCAACATAATAGGTGTCGTTACCAGTACCGCCGATTAGAGTGTCAGCCCCTTCGCCCCCGTTTAAAGTATCTTTGTCTGCGCTACCGTTAAGTATGTCGTTTGCGGAAGTTCCTAAAATAGTTTGTCCTTGTGTTGAGGGAGGGGGATTTGAATTGCCAGCAATGGTTAACGCAAATACTGAGTTTGTTGAGGCACCATAACTGTCAGTTGCCGTAACTTGAATTTGCCATAAACCTGCTTCGCTGGTTTGTGGTGTACCTGTTAGCGTGTTGTTCAGTGGATCAAAAGACAGCCAACTTGGTAACGTCTCTCCATTGCTCAATTGGGTAGAAAGCGTTAAGACATCATTCTGGTCTACGTCGGTAAAGGTTTCGTTGGGAATAGCGAAAACGAAATTTTGACCACTTTGTTTGCTTTGTGCAGCGATAGGTTGACTAACAATAGGCGCGTCATTGCGTCCTTCAATGGTGATGCTTAACGTTGCACTGCTGTACGATGAGTAATCTGTCACGACATAGTCAAACGTATTAGTGACCGTTTCCCCCGTTGCCAAGTAATTATAATTAGGGTGGTTATAAACGAACAAACCGTCCCGATTAAAGGTTAAATTTCCATAACTGCCGGAAAAAAAGACTTGCCCTACCAGTGCGAGTGTATTCCCATTAAGATCATAATCATTAATTAACACATTGCCTAATACAGAGCTAAGTTGATTTTCATCAATTATAAAACTATCGTTTACTGCAACAGGAGCGGCATTGTAATTGACTGTCTGGTTAATAGCGGTGGCATCGAACAAAGTTCCATCAGAAAAATGCAAGGCTTCAATTTGCTGACTGGACAGAAAATAGTCGTAAAGTTGTAAATAATCGCTGGTATTGTTTATATTGATGATAACGCTATTTTCGTATCGCTCTAAACGGATGTCCTTTAAACTCAAGCCATTTTCTAACAATATTTCATCGTATTGCCCGTCCGTGTCATAGACAATATCAAAACCAGAACCTCTGCCAAAGCGGTAATGATCGTTGCCAGCCCCCCCTTGTAAAATATCATCCCCAACTCCGCCATCTAATGTATCATCTCCTTCCTGACCGAATAGATTGTCATTTCCTGCTCCACCATCCAAAGAATCATTTCCTGCGTTGCCTTGTAATTCATCATCACCCGCACCACCGAGCAAAGTGTCGTTGCCATCATCGCCGCTTAACAAGTCATTTTCTGTTCCGCCATCCAAAGAATCATCCCCAATACCGCCTTGTAATTGGTCGCTACCACCACCACCGAGTAGCGTATCATCTTGTCCACCGCCTCTTAAAGAGTCGTTACCATCACCCCCGTCTAAGTAATCATTGCCGTTGTCTCCCCACAGCTTATCGTCACCGACCCCACCGTCTAAGTAGTCATTACCGTCCCCGCCGTTCAGCGTATCCTTACCCGCATCACCCAACACAATGTCATCATCGCCACCTGCATCGACATAGTCGTTACCACCGCCCGCAAAAATAGTATCGTCACCACTGGCAGAATTGGTAAAATTATCAACAGGCGAAAAGATAATCGTACCATTTTGATTAAACGTTGCCGTCCAATCAAAACGTTGCGCGACATAATCCTCATCGCCAAAAATGTAGTCATTTCCCGCTCCGCCTATCATCAGGTCATTTCCTGCACCACCGAATAAACCATCACTGCCCGCACTGCCAAATAATTGATCATCACCGTCACCCCCTGCTAGCCAATCGCGCGTACTGCCACTTGGCACGGTGTCACTCTCATAAACTGCTGCCAAGTCTGCTTTGCTATCGGCATATAACACATCATCGCCCGCGCCGCCGCTCAAAATATCGCTATCCGCGCCGCCTTCTAAAACATCGTCAC
>JFJP01038846.1_pt1 | contig 15453 bp, 13 predicted proteins | sample 431651 | NCBI WGS metagenome assembly JFJP01 (sample SAMN02602958, study PRJNA72255) | Microbial mat metagenome, whole genome shotgun sequencing project. | biome: fresh water; feature: sink hole; material: water; isolation source: purple microbial (photo- and chemosynthetic) mats found in... | reverse complement strand
CTAAGGTCATTTTCCGAATTGCCTATATTTCCCATTTATTTTTTTTAGCAAATATAATAATTTGTTGTTATTGTTAAAAGGGATAAGTCTTAAATTTTATTACCCAACAGCTTCTTTATAAACTCGTAAGCATTTTTCACGAGCTTCTTTGTGATCTACAATTGGACTCGGATAATACTTAGTTTCTAATTCAGGTATCCATTTTTTAATGTATTTTAATTCTTTATCAAACTTTTTGATTTGCTCTGTAGGATTAAATATTCTGAAATAGGGTGCCGCATCAACGCCACTTCCTGCTGCCCATTGCCAGTTGCCTACATTGCTTGCTTGTTCATAATCTAAAAGTTTGTTAGCAAAATAAGTCTCACCCCATCGCCAATCGATTAATAAGTGCTTACAAAGAAAACTAGCAACAATCATTCTCACACGATTGTGCATGTGTCCTGTTGTATTAAGTTCACGCATTCCAGCATCTACAAAAGGATAACCCGTTTTTCCTTCGCACCATTTTTGAAATAAATCTTCATTATTTTCCCATTTTATGATATCATATTTTGGGCGGAAACTTGATTTGTTAGTGTGAGGAAAATGCCATAGAATTTGCATAAAAAACTCCCTCCAGATCAATTCCTTTAAAAAAGTTTCATTTTTGCTTTGCAAAGCTTTAGCGACCATTTTTCTGATAGAAACTGCTCCAAATCGGAGGTAAATTCCTAAATAAGAGGTTTTGTTTAAAGCAGGAAAATTTCGAGTTGCTTCGTAATTATCGATTAAGGTACTTGAAATATCAAAAGAAGAAACTTTTATAGGTGAAGTTTCAAAACCAATGTCAATTAAACTCAAAAAAGGATAGGAGTGAAGTGTGATTTTGCCCAAAAAATCCTCTGAATTATAGTTAATTAATTGTAATTTTTTGAAGTTTTCTTTCCATTTATTAGAATAGGGAGTGTAAACCACATAAGGTGTTCCATCCTCTTTAACTACTTCGTTTTTTTCAAAAATAACTTGGTCTTTGCTAGTTTTAAAATCAATAGTATGTTCTTTAAAAAGATGGTTCAAATCTAAGTCACGTTTACGAGCATAGGGTTCATAATCATGATTGGTATAAACTGATTTAATATCATTTTCAGAAATCAACTTTTGAAATACTTCTAATGGTTTTCCATGAAATAGTGCTATTGATTTACCTAAATCGTTTAATTGATTTTGAATTTTTTCTAATTGCTGATGAATGAAAGTTACGCGCGAATCATTTTTTGGAAGTTGCAAAAGAATTGATTCATCAAAAATAAATATGGGAAGAACTTCTTCACCACTATTTAAAGCATGAAAAAGTCCAACATTATCGTCTAACCGTAAATCTCTTCTAAACCAGAATATGTTCATAAAATTAGTTCAATGTCAATTTCAAAATTCAATTTCAAAAAGCATAAATATTAAAACTGATTTTTGAAATTATAATTGATTTTTGCAATTGTAATTGTTATTGATTGGTTAATAAAGTTGACATTCCACCATCTACATGGAAGATTTGTCCCGAAATCCAACTGCTTTTTTCACTTAAAAGAAAACTTGCCATCTGCGCCATATCTTCAGGGGTTCCAACTCTTTTTAAAGGATGACGTTGTGCTGATTTTTCTTTTTTTTCATCGTTACTCAAAAACTTTTCTGCCAAGGGTGTATCCGTTAATGATGGAGCAATTACATTAACTCTAATTTTTGGAGCATATTCTGCAGCCAATGCTTTTGCAAAACCTTCAATGGCACCTTTTGCAGCAGCAACGCTAGTGTGAAAAGGCATTCCCATACAAGCCGCAACTGAGCTAAAAAGAACAATGCTAGATTGATTAGAAGCACTCAAATTGGCCAAAACCGATTGAATTACTTTCACCAAACTTATGAAATTTATTTGTAAATCTTGTTCAAAAGCTTCGGGTTTTAAACCACGAAACGGTCGCAAATTGATGCTTCCAGGACAATACACTAAACCATCAATAATATCAGGTAATTTTGAAGTATCTAAAGTATCTGTTGTAGCATCAAATGGAATATGAGTCACGTGCATTTCTGAAATTTCTTCGTTTGTTCTTGAAGCTACAAAAATCTTATTTTCATATTGTAATTCTTTTGCTATAGCTAATCCAATTCCATAGGAACCGCCAATTAATAATATGTTTTTCATTTTATGCTGAATTTAGTTCAGCATCTTTCGATGCTTAATTATTTATAAATTTTTATTGTCAAATTCTCCGAACATTTCAATTAGTTTTTTTCTTCGGTATTCAAATATTTCATTCAATTTAGGTTTTACCAAAAAGGGATGTACTAGTTGACCTAAAATTCCCATAGGCACTTTATAATCTACAATATCTTCCATTTCTACACCACCAGGAATTTCTTTGATAAAATGTTTGTGATGCCACAAAGCATAAGGACCAAAACGTTGTTCGTCTACAAAATACTGTTTGTCAATAACATGTGTGATTTCAGTTACCCATTTTGCCGGAATTCCTAAAACGGGTGTTACAATATATTGAATAATTTGTCCAGGAAACATAGGTCTATCAGCACCGGAAAGGATTTTAAAACCCATATATTCTGGAGTTATTTTCTGTAAATTTTTTGGATCTGACAAAAGCGCCCATGCTTCATCAATTGAAATAGGTAGGTTTTGTTTGGTATGTAGTCTATAAATTTTCATTTTATTGTATCTTTTAATTTGAAGTAAAGGTAATAAATGTTTAACTATTTAAGATATATGTTAAACAAAAAATAACATCATTTAAGTTTAAATTAACATTTGAAGCCGATACAATTTGTAATTTTGACATTCTAAAACAAACAATATGAGAAAAATATTTATTTTATTGGCAATAGCAATTGCAAATTTTGCTGTTGAAGCACAGGTGAAAACACCACAACCAAGTCCGAAATCTGTTTTAAATCAGGTAGTTGGGCTTACAGATGTAACTGTTGAATATTCTCGTCCTAGTGCGAAAGGTAGAATTGTTTTTGGCGATTTAGTTCCTTTTGGAAAATTATGGAGAACAGGTGCCAATGCTAATTCTACAGTATCTTTTAGTGAAGATGTAGTGATAAATGGAACTACTGTTAAAAAAGGGAAATATGCTATTTTTACTTTACCTAAGGCAGATATGTGGGAAGTTATTCTTTACACGACTACTGATAATTGGGGTTTGCCAGAAAATTATGATGTGAATAAAGTAGCTGTAAGTTTGAATGTTGACCCAGTAATATTGAACAATAATGTGGAAACTTTTACCATTGGTGTGAATAATATAACTAACGATAGCGCAACTTTAGATATTTCTTGGGAAAAAACAATGGTATCTGTTAAATTTGAAGTTCCAACGCAAAAGGCGGCTATGGCAAGCATTGCTAAAGTATTGGCCGGACCAACGGCTGGAGATTACTTTTCATCGGCACAATATTATTATCAATCAAACGGTGATTTGAACATAGCATTGGAATATGTTAATAAAGCAGTAACGATGGTAAAACCAGGTGAGGATGCTCCTTATTGGTATTTACGTTTGAAATCTTTAATTCAAGGAAAACTTGGTGATAAAAAAGGTGCTATTGAAACAGCAAAATTATCATTAGCTGGTGCTGAAAAAGAGGGTAATGGTGATTACGTGAAAATGAATAACGATAGTATTAAAGAATGGAGTAAAAAATAATTTACTTTTTATTTAATTGTATAATCAAACGTCCCAAAACAATGTGGGACGTTTTTTTTATACTGTGATTTCTGTAGAAGTGTTTTTTTCTTTGAGCATCAGTTGTGAAAGCATGGACAGCAGAATTGTAAGCAAAGCGCCAATAAAATTGAGCCACAAGAAACTTACCACGTCCAAATAATAAATATAGAAAATGGTTAACTGGCTTACTACAGCACTCCAAAAAATGGCTCTTGCTTTAACGAATTTGATATAAAATCCAACTAAAAATATCCCTAATACTGTTCCATAAAAAATTGAACCTACAATGTTTACTAATTGAATTAAGTTTTCAAATAAAGTTCCGATGCAGGCAAAAAGTATGGCAATTACGCCCCAAAGTAGTGTGAAATATTTAGTAGCATTCACATAGTGTTTTTCAGTTTTTTCGTCTTTTATATTGCGTTTGTACAAATCGATTGATGTTGTAGAAGCTAAAGCCGTCAATCCTGATGCAGACGAAGACATGGCTGCTGATAAGATTACGGCGAGTAATAACCCAATAAGCCCTTTTGGCAAATAATTTAGAATGAAATACAGAAATACATAATCTTTATCATTTGTTTCAGCTTTTGGGTCGGCTTTTGCAATTAAATCTTTAGCTTGGTCTCGTAAATCTTTTTCTTTTCCAGAAATTGCTACTAATTTACTTCTCAAAATTGGATTGTCATAATTTTGATTCAAATGATCCATGTACAGAAGATTGTATTCTTTTTTTTCTTCGGTAAGCGCTTTTAACTGATTTTCTAATCCATGATATTGTTCAGCATATTCCGACTTTTCAATGGCTATTTTGTTGACAGGATTAAAGTTAAGTGGCACTTCATTGAATTGGAAAAATACAAAAACCATGACTCCAGTAAGTAAAATAAAGAACTGCATAGGGACTTTAAGAAATCCGTTCATAATTAAACCTTTCTGACTTTCTCTATCTGATTTTCCTGACAGATAACGTCCCACTTGCGACTGGTCGGTTCCAAAATAGGATAACATTAGAAAGAAACCACCTGTAATTCCACTCCAAAAAGTATAACGAGTTTCTGGGTCAAAAGAGAAATCTACAATATTCATTTTGTCATTAGCTCCAGCAATATGCATTGCATTACTGAACGTCATTTCATTAGGTAACATGTGTAAGATTAGATAGAACGTAATGAACATTCCGCTCATGATGACAAACATTTGTTGTTTTTGAGTAACGTTTACCGCTTTAGTTCCTCCAGAAAAAGTATAGATGATTACTAAAATTCCGATGATGATATTTAGCAATGTTAGGTTCCAACCCAATAATGTTGATAGAATAATTGCTGGTGCATAAATAGTTAACCCCGTTCCTAAACCCCGTTGAATAAGAAATAGTATAGAAGCTAAGGAACGTGTTTTTAAATCGAAGCGTTGTTCTAAATATTCATAGGCGGTAAACACTTTGAGTTTGTGATAAATGGGTATAAAAGTGAAACAAATCACCACCATAGCAATAGGCAAACCGAAGTAGAATTGCACAAAACCCATTCCGTCATGATAGGCTTGACCAGGTGTTGATAAAAATGTTATTGCACTGGCTTGGGTTGCCATAACAGACAATCCAACAGTCCACCAATTGGTTTGTTTATTTCCTAAAATATAGTCTTCTACGTTTTTACTTCCTTTGGTTTTGTAAACTCCATAAATTACAATAAATAGTAGTGTAGCCGAAAGAATGATCCAATCTATTTTTTGCATATTAAGAGAAGATTTGCTTTAGCATGAAAAAAATAATGATATAAATGGCGTTCATCACCAATAGCCAAGTATAATTATTGCTCCATTTGTTTTGTTTTTTTGAATCCATAGTTATTTTCCAATTGCAATCATGTTAGCTAATAATCTAAACGCACCAGGAACTCCTTCTGGCAATTCTCTAAAGAAACTAATTCCGGTGTAAATGTAATTTCCTTTGCCATATTTTGCTACTAAAATAGCACCATCTTTAGCTTTTTCGCCTTGGTCATTAGAAGAAATTATTGGCGTAAAATTGGCATCCCATTCACTTGGATAATACAAACCTTGTTCTTGTTTCCAACCCTTAAAATCTTCTGATGTAATTTTATTTGGAGAATTCAAAATGGGATGATTTGGATTCAAAAATCGTACTTCTGTATTTTCTTCGGTAACTCTATCTCTTGAAATTTTTAAAGAAAACGGTGCTATATCTTTAGTAACTAAATCGTCAAGAGTATTGTATTGCACAATCATCGTTTTACCATTTTTAACAAAATCAAAAAGAATATTTTGTTTAAAACCAAGAGTTGTAACAACATTATAGGCACGAATTCCAGTCATGACAACATCAAAATTTTGAAGTTTTTCTGTTGAAATTTCCTCTGGTTTTATAATGGAAACTTCATAACCCATTTGCGTTAAGCTTTTTGGAACTTCATCGCCTGCGCCCATGATATAAGCAATTTTTTCTGCTTTGGTTTTTATGTTCAGTTTTATTGCTTTTGCTTCGGCAGGTTTCAAAACCATTTGTTTGTAGATGTGCGGATAATTGATGTCAATTTTTTCTTTATCAAAAGTTTGACCATCAATAATGATAATGCTTTTCAAAGTTACCTCAGAAGCTTCTTTTGATGGTATTACATTAAAAATGGCTAATTGCTCTTCATCTTTTTTTGCCAATGTAAACGGAATTGAAGCAGGAGTAACTATCCAATTTTGAGGCACCTCTAATTTCACCAAACCCGATATGTTTTCTTTACCAGCTTTTATTTTTACAACAACAGCTTTTTCTTTATTGTTTGGAAAAATATATACTTTTTCTTGAATTGAAGATGTAGCAACTGGAACAACATCAAGCGGTTGATAGACTTCTCCTTTTACATCATCATTGTATTTGTAGACTATATTTTTTTCAAATGGAATTATTACTCCATTAATTTCAATTAAAAAAGTTTCAGAAATTCTTGAAATAACATCAGGTTTTCCAATATTTCTTTGCTCATTAACAACGTACATTCCTTCAGTTCCTTTTTCGTTTAAGTAATAGGGATTTGTGTATGGATCGTTGTTTTCCATTTCAACTTCAATAGTTTCATTAATTACTTTATTAAAAGGAAGCTCTATTTTTTTAGAATTATTTACACTTGAAATCCAGTTCATTTTTATAGTGCTTCTATTGATAACTTCTTGTTTTACTTTGGTTTTACTTCCTAAAGCAACTTCTTGAACATCTGCAACAGCTTCCAAATATAAACCTGCACAAGCTGCAATTATCTTTTTAATCTCTTCCGATTTGATTGTTTTCCAATGGTTGTCGTCTAATTTTTGAATTAAATCATAGGCTTTTACCAATTCGGCTATACTAGCTTCGGGATTTTTAAAATCAAAATTCTTTTGTACGTTTTCTAAAATTGTTCCAATAGCGTTTCCACCTTTTACACGATTCCAAGTGGTATCAATGCCTTCAAATAAATTGGTTTTATCATTTAAAGTTTCACCTTTTAAAAACTCTAAATATTCTTCTTCTTCACCGCGAGTTCCAGTATTTCCGAAACCTTGAGATTGATGACAACTTCTACTTAAAGCTGCAATTTCTTGATTGGATTTTCCAAATTGCTCGTAATAAACCCCTGTTTGTAATTTGCTTAAATTGGATTTATCGGCTTTTTCAAATTTTTCTTTACTTCCATAAAACCACCAAGAAGTGTTGAAAAAAATGCGTTTAGGTTGCCAAGTGTTGACATATTGCAATTGATTTGGAAAAACTGTTTTGTCATTAGTTTTATCAAAAGCTTCCATGCTCAATATAGCCGATGCGGTGTGGTGACCGTGCGTAGTTCCTGGAGAGCGATGATCAAAACGATTGATGATTACATCGGGTTGAAATTTTCTTATAGCCCAAATTACATCACTCAACACTTGTTCTTTATCCCAAATTTGTAAAGTTTCATCCGGATTTTTAGAAAAACCAAAATCGTTGGCACGAGAAAACAATTGTTCGCCACCATCAATTTTACGCGCTTCTATGAGTTCTTGTGTTCTAATGACACCCAACAATTCTCGCAGTTCGGGACCAATTAAATTTTGACCGCCATCGCCACGAGTTAAAGAAAGATAGCCTGTTCGAGCATTTTTTTCGTTAGATAAATAGGATATTAATCGCGTGTTTTCATCATCAGGATGGGCTGCTACATAAAGAACGGTACCTAAAAAGTTTAGTTTTTCAATTTGATGATAAATTTCTACAGCATTTGGTTTTTGAGGTCGTTGACCATAAACAATGATAGTTGAAAGTATAAATAGGAATGAATAATATTTCTGCATTGGGTACTATTTTTTTGCAATAGCATCAAATGTAATAATAAATATAAAGTGAAGTTTTATTTTTTAAAAAATTGGAATTTCTTTAACAAAAAAAAGCAACATCTTTTTGATATTGCTTAGTTTGATTTGGCTTTTTTTTTGTTTACAACAATAAAATAAGAAGTAATATGATAATAATTATAGCTCCAATAGATAAATAAACACCATTTCCAGTTGATTTTAAAGTACTTTTAATAGTTCTAACTTCTTTTCTAAGTTCTTTTTTCTCAGTAGAACTTAAATTGGATTTATCCATTTTTTTTATTTCTTCTAGTCTGTTTAGAAGCACTTTAACTTCTGCTGGAATTTCTTTTGGATTGTTTGATGATGTGGGTACTTTTTCATTTATTGCAAAAGAATTAGTAGTAAAAAGAGTTGCTGTAAGTAACAACATCATTGTAAAGAAAGTGATTTTTTTCATTTTGTTTCAATTTTAGTTAAACCTAATTTGTAGGTGTAAAATTGATAAATGATGCGCTAAAATGTGTTATACAATTTACGGTTAATTTTACATATATCACATTAAGAGTTTCTATAAGTGTCCAGAATTTTTATGTTGATTGATGTAATTTAGTTGATGTTCTGCTACATAATTTCTAAAAAGCGCCACTAAAGTATCGTAATATTTTTGAAGATTTTTTACATTCACTTCAGGACGGCTATCTATTGGAATTGTGATAGGCATTTCGTTTAAGTACTTTGATAATTCAGGATAATTTTCTTGAATTACCATGGTAATTTTTAAAATTTTAGCATTGATTTCTTCTTCTGTTACCATAAACTTATGATTTTTTGGAATGTAAATTTACGGATTTTAATCTACATGAGATGTTAAATACGTATATACTTTTTCTGTAGGCAAACCAACTACATTAGTGTAAGAACCTTCAATTTTATATATACCAACTAGACCAATCCATTCTTGAATTCCGTAGGCACCTGCTTTGTCAAAAGGTTTGTAATTATCTAAATAGTAGCGTATTGAGTCATCTGATAATTCTTTAAAAGCTACTTTAGTAACATCAAAAATGGTCTCTGTTTTAGTAGTTGTTTTAAAACAAACCGATGTAATTACTTCATGTGTTTGATTGGATAACGATTTTAAAATTTGAAAAGCGTCGTCATAATCCTTTGGTTTTCCCAACGCTTTGCCCTTTAGCCAAACTAAAGTGTCGCTTGTAATCAAGAGTTCTTTATCGGCTAATTCACCATCAAACGCCTTTGCTTTTAGTTCGGCAAGATAATTCGTAATTTCTTCAGCTTTTAAAGTATCTGGATAAATTTCTTCAATTTCTTTTAAACGAATTTCGAAGGGTAAATCAAAATCTTTGAAAAATTGTTGCCGTCTTGGAGAACCAGAAGCAAGAATGATTTTATAGTCTTTAAGCATTGTATTTAATATTTAGAGTAACCACTGCTATAGATAAGATTCCGAAGAAAATAATCCATTTTAAAAAAGTGCTTATTTTTTGGTAATCACTATTTTCTTTAGCATTCCAAATTTGAACTAAACACATTATCATTGGGGCAACTACCAAAGCTACTATATAAGCTAAACCATAAAATAAGTTGTTTTCAAATAGATAAGTCTTTGAATAAGACAATAAATACAAACTTGGAAGTAACAATAATACAAATGCAATAATTTTAGTTTTTTGAATTCCAATTACAATAGGCAAAGTTCTCATTCCTTCTAAGTTGTCTCCTTTTACATCTTGAATGTCCTTAATAATTTCTCGAACAAGGTTGATGATAAAAGCAAATTTGGCATAATCAAAAAGAATGCTAAATGCTAAGGTCATTTGTTTTCGATTGACATCAAATGTGTTTGGAAAAATATCAAACATTCCTATAATGATTACGCTAAAAGCTAGTAACAATGCAACTACAATATTTCCAACTAAAGCAATTTGTTTTAGCGTACTTGCGTAAAAATAGAGTAGTGTAGCAATTAATACAAAAACCACTGAAAAATTGGGATGCGAAACAGAATTTGCTAAAACAAATCCAATTGCAACTCCTGTAATTGTGAGTGTAGCATAAATTATATAGGCACTAGATTCAGAAATTGATTTATCAATAATTACTTTATGAGGTTTGTTTTCTGCATCGGTTTCTTGATCAAAAATATCGTTAATTACATATCCTCCAGCAGCAATTAAAACCGTTGCTAAAATCAACAAAGTATATTGCCAGTACCAAAGAGAAAGCGGAATATTGATAAGTTCTAAATAACCAAAACGAATTACAAGTTGCATTAAAGCAATCAATAGTAGGTTTTGGAATCGTATTAGTTTTAGGAAGTTCATTCTTTGTATATTGTATTGTTGTATATTGTATTGTTGTATATTGTATTGTTGTATAATGTATTGTTGTATAATGTATTGTTGTATATTGTATTGTTGTATATTGTATTGTTGTATATTGTATTGTTGTATGATGAAAAGTGGGTTTAATATAAAAAGTAATAGTTTAATTATTAACCCGCAACCCTCAACTAATTAATCGTGTTTTCCATTATAATACAAATGCCATTTTCCTTGCACTTTCATTACTTGTTCTATAACTTCTCTCACGGCGCCTCTTCCACCATTTTTGTGGGATATGTATTTAGAAATGGCTTTAATTTCTGCAACAGCATCTTGCGGACAGCTTGGCAATCCTACCAATTGCATCACATGATAATCAGGAATATCATCTCCCATATAAAGTACATTTTCAGGTTTGATATTGTATAATTCTGTATATTCTTTAAAAGTTTCTACTTTGTTTGGTGATGCTAAATGAATGTCGGTAATGCCTAAATTTCTCAGTCTAATTCGCACACCTTCATTGTTTCCACCAGATATGATGCAAACATTGTAGCCACTTTCAATAGCCGCTTTCATGGCAAAACCATCGCGAATATTCATAACTCTCAACATCTCACCATTTTGAGAAACGTGAACCGAACTGTCTGTTAAAACACCATCAACATCAAAAATAAAGGTGTCAATTGTATTCATTATTTCTTTATAACTTTTTGCCATTATCAATAATAGATTGGGTTAGAATTTTGTAAATATCTCTCTGATTTTCATCAGTTAGTAGTGCTAAATGTTTGTTTATGGTTGAAGTATCTTTTCGTTTTGCTGGTCCAGTTTGTGCTTCGCTAGGCTTTATAACTTGAACTTTTTTGGCTGTTTCTAAAATTAATGGTTTTAGAATTTCAAAAGGCACTTTATGTTCGTTACAAATGTCACTTCCTATGTTGTATAAATGATTTACAAAATTACTCACAAATACTGCCGAAACGTGCAACGATTTTCGTTGTTCCGAATTTACTTCATATACTTTATCAGAAATAGCAAGGGCAACTTGTTTCAAAAGCTTTAAATCTGAAACATTTTCTGCTTCTAAACACAATGGAACTTCCTTGAAATTGACTTCTTTTTTCTTAGATAATGTTTGCAACGGATAGAAAACAGCTTTTCTATTAGTATCTGATAGTTCCTCCATAGCGACGCTTCCCGAAGTATGGGCTACTAATTTATTAGAAAAAAGCAAAGATTTTGAAACCGAACTAATGGCATCATCAGAAACTGAAATTATATATAAATCAGCCTTTTTTAATTGTGAAATATCATTTGTAATTTTATTAGAATCAATAAGATGAAATAATGAATCAACATTTCGAGCAAAGACTTGAACTACTTCTAAAGTTTTAGTCTTAGCAATTGCTTTTATCAAATGTTGCGCAACATTACCCGAACCGATTATTGAAATTGAAATCATTTGGTAAAAATATTGAAAATATATTTTATGGCACTAGTAAAAATAAATATTCTCAACGTCTCTTAAAAATCCCTTAAAACGTTGTTATAATTTTAAAAAAATCCACAATTTTAATTTACTTTTGTGACACTTTTTAAAATCATTCCTAAATCCTTATGGAAAAAATCAAGTCTATACTTTTCTCAACACGTTTAATGGCTGTTTTGTTTATTGGTTATGCTGCAGCTATGGCGGCAGGAACTTTTATAGAAAGCGCTTACAATACAGATACTGCCCGAGTTATTATCTATAATGCTTGGTGGTTTGAAGCCATTCATATTTTTTTCTTAATCAATTTTTTTGGAAATATTTCAAGATATCAATTGTGGAAAAAAGAAAAATGGGCTACTTTATTACTGCATCTTTCTTTTATTTTTATAATTGTAGGTGCCGCAATAACAAGATATATTAGTTATGAAGGAATGATGCCAATCCGAGAAGGCGAAGCTTCTAATCAAGTCTATTCGGATAAAAATTATCTTACCTATTTTGTAGATGGACAATATCAAGGAGAAATGAGACGAAGAGAATTTGAGCAACCTTTATTGTTTTCTTCAGTGGCTCTGTTTCCAATTGCAGATAATCATTTTAACTTTAAAGATAAATTTAATAAAACACCTTTTGAGGTTGAATATAAAAAATTTATTCTTGATGCTAAAGAAACCATCAAAGAAACGCCAAACGGAAAGTTTCATTTAAAAATGGTTGAATCTGGAGGTGGTGAGCGTCATGAACATTATCTAAAAGAAGGCGAAGTTCAAAATATTCACAATGTTTTGTTTGCTCTAAATTCTTATACTAAAGGCGCTATCAACATCACAATAAAAGAGGGTAAAACCACTATTGAAGCACCTTTTGAAGGGAATTTTATGCGAATGGCAGATAAATTTCAAGGAACTGTGGCTAAAGATGTAGTGCAACCATTAATGTTTCGTTCACTTTATAATATGGGAGGAGCACAATTTGTTTTTCCAGATCAACCTATAAAAGGTGAAAAAGAGTATAAATCTAGTGGTGATTTTAAAGCAAAAAATGGTGAAGACGCTTTGGTACTTAGGGTAAAAACAGAAGGTCAAGAAAAGGAAATTACTTTAGTAGGTTCTAAAGGAAAGCAAGGTGTGCCCCAAACCGTTAAAATTGGAAAATTAGAATTTACGTTTTTCTTTGGAAGTAAAGTTTATACTCTGCCTTTTAGTCTTAAGTTAAATGATTTTATTGCTCAACGCTATCCAGGTACAGAAAAAAGATATTCTTCATTTGAAAGTAAAGTCACCGTTATTGACGAAAAGGATAAATTTGACGCCAGAATTTTTATGAATAATATTTTGGATTACAAAGGATTTCGATTTTTTCAAGCCAACTTTGATCCAGATGAAAAAGGGACTGTTCTTTCTGTCAATCATGATTTTTGGGGAACTCTGATAACTTATATTGGTTATTTTATTTTATTCTTTGCTATGATGGCCATATTGTTTACAAAACATTCTCGTTTTGCCGATTTAAAACGAAAATTAGAAGTAATTAAAGATAAAAAATCAAAATTGATTACTCTTTTGATATTAATGTTCTCGTTTACCGGATTTTCTCAAAACCATGATAACCACAATGGTCACAATCATGGTAAAGAAAAAGTTCCAGTTCAAAGTACAAAATTTAATTATGTCGATTCTATTTTAAAATATAAAGTTTCAGAGAAACACGCTGCTCAATTCGGACGATTGGTCATTCAAGATGAAGGAGGAAGGATGAAACCCATTAATACATTTTCGTCAGAATTACTTAGAAAAGTTAGTAAGAGTGATACGTACGAAGATATGAATTCCGATCAAGTTTTTGTTTCTATGACGCAATTTCCAGTTGCTTGGTATGAAGTGCCCTTGGTATATATTAAAAAAGGAAACGATAGCATCAGAAAAATTATCGGAATTGATAAAGAGGATAAATATGCTTCTTTAAAATCTTTTTTTGATGGCAAAGGAAATTATAAATTGTCACCTTATTTAGAATCGGCATACAAAGCACAAGTTCCGAATAACTTTGAGAAAGATTTTATTGAAACCGATAAAAAAGTAAATTTATTAAACACGGCATTAAGTGGTCAAATTTTAAAAATCTTTCCTGTACCAAATGATGAAAACAACAAATGGGCTTCCTATTTGGAGATTAACCATGCCACTGGTACTTCGTTGGATACCATAAAAAATGCCCTTCCAATTTATCTCGATGCATTGATGAAATCGTCACAAGATGATAACTATACTATGGCAAATACTTTTTTAGTAGGTATGGAAAATTATCAAAAGAAAGAGGGTAAAGCTGTACGACCTAGCGATGATAAAATTGATTCTGAAATTTTATATAACAAATATGATATTTTCAAAAATCTCTATTATTTGTATATGCTTTGTGGGGTTTTAATGTTGGTTTTTACTATTGTAAACATCTTTTTTGAGAAGAAATCAATCCGAATTATCATCAATGGTTTTCATGTATTTATTGCTTTGTTATTTGCTTTGCATACGCTAGGATTGATTGCGAGATGGTATATTTCAGGACATGCACCTTGGAGTGATGCTTATGAAAGTATGATATATGTAGCTTGGGCAGATATGTTGTTTACTTTATTGTTATCAAATAAAATTTCTTTTATTACTAGATTTGATCTAGTGGATATTGTATCTTCTCTTTTTTATTTAAAAGAAAGAGATAGAGCACCTCTTGTGGTTGCTTCTGGAACCTTTGTAGCTTCCATGATTTTAATGATTGCTCATTGGAATTGGATGGATCCAGCAATTGCTAATTTACAACCGGTTTTAAATTCGTATTGGTTAATGATTCACGTTGCCGTTATTGTTGCAAGTTATGGACCATTTACACTTGGAATGATTTTAGGTGTTGTAGCTTTAATATTAATGTTGTTCACCAACGAAAAGAACAAAGCCAAAATGAGTTTGAACATAAAAGAAATTACCTATATTAACGAAATGGCTTTAACCATAGGTTTGGTAATGCTTACCATTGGAAATTTCCTTGGCGGACAATGGGCAAATGAATCTTGGGGCAGGTATTGGGGTTGGGATCCAAAAGAAACTTGGGCATTAATCAGTATTATGATTTATGCTTTTGTAATTCATGCACGTTTCGTTCCGGCATTGCGTGGATTGTGGATTTATAATTTAATGAGTGTTGTTGCTTTCTACTCGATTATGATGACTTATTTTGGAGTGAATTTCTATCTAACAGGTTTACATTCTTATGCCAGTGGAGATAAAGTGGTTACACCAGTAGAGTTTTATTATTCTCTTTTAGGATTAACAATTTTAGCTACATTTGCTTATTTGAAATACAAAAAATTCTTAAAGAATTAAATTATTAAATCGCCATAAACACCAGTTTGCGCAAGCATACACCTATGATTAAAAAGGCGATAACATAGGTTACCGCTAACAAATCAAATTTTATATATATGAAATCGCCATAAACACGAGTTTGCGAATGCAAACACCAATGAAAATAGCGATACATATGCACCAAAAAAACAAATAATATTTACATA